>Ga0308012_10001488_pt1 | contig 12484 bp, 14 predicted proteins | sample Neamet179_FD_203133 | JGI IMG/M metagenome (GOLD analysis project Ga0308012, IMG submission 203133) | Marine microbial communities from water near the shore, Antarctic Ocean - #179 | ecosystem: Environmental > Aquatic > Marine > Unclassified | place: Southern Ocean | collected 2014-07-25 | reverse complement strand
GCCCCCATCATTGTTCCGGCCTAGTTAATGTTAGTAAGTTGTTTTCAATCACTTCTAAAGTAAGGGGGCCGACATGTTTGTAAAGCACCTCTCCTTTAGGGTCAATGAGAAACGTTTCAGGTACTCCGTAAACACCAAGATCCATCCCGAGTGTCCCGTCGTAGTCAACCAGTGTGGAAGCGTAAGGATCCCCTTTCTCTTCCAGCCACTTGAGGGCATCAGCTGACTCGTCTTTGTAATTTATACCAACTATTTTTATTACTTTTTGTTTGGCTAAATCGATTATCAAAGAATGTTCTTCGGCGCAAGCTACGCACCAAGAAGCCCAAACGTTGAGCAGCATGTATTCTCCTATGAGATCATGTTTTTTTACCATACCCTCTGGATGATGGAGCAGAGAAAGCTCGAACTCAGGAAGAGGCTTGCCGATGAGTGGAGAAGGGATGAGACGTGGGTCTTTGGTCAACCCTATGCCAAACAAGGTGACGAGCAAGATAAAAACGGCAATAGGAATTATAGATTGTGCTTTCATCGTCAATTTTTGTTTAGGTCTGCGTGGAGGGGCGACGGTTTTTGTTAAGTCGTTGGAACCTTAAGTCAGAAGCCGCAATCATGCCGCCTGCAGCCATTAGAAAAGCCCCAAACCAGATCCATCGAACAAAGGGCTTTATATTTAATCTCACCCCCCAATCCTCAGTATCAATTTTTTCCCCCAAGGCAATATATATATCTTTGGTAATTCCGGCACTGATGCCTGCCTCGGTCATTGTTTGACTACCAGCATTGTAATTTCGCTTTTGAGGAAACAAAACCGCGATAATTTTTTCATCCTGAGTCACGTTAAAAGTTGCTTCAACACCTCTGTAGTTTGGTCCTGTGATTTTTTTTATCGAATTAAAGGTGGCTTGGTAACTAGAAAATTCTATGCTTTCGCCCGGCGACATTCTTACATGCTTCTCAACACTGTAGATGCTTACTAGCGTTACTCCAATGACCGTTACCGCGAACCCGATGTGTGCCACGCTTTGGCCAAGGAATGCTCTTCGAACAGGTGAGATTTTTGTAGCGTTAGAGAGTTGGAGATAAAGATTCTTTAAGGTAGTTACAATCACCCAGAAAGCCATTAATAATGCTAAAGCAGCCTGTATAGCACCAGTTCCCTCGAGCATTGCCCAGGCGCCTACCGCAAGAGTTGTCGCGCAAGCAGCCGGGTACTTGGCTATGGAGAACAGACGCCTAAAACTATCTCTCCTCCAGTGCGCAGTCTGTCCAAAGCCGATTAGCATTAGCAACGGAACCATTAGCGGGATGAAGACGCTATTGAAGTAAGGGGCACCCACTGACATCTTTCCAAGCCCCAATGCATCAATTAGCAACGGATAGAGTGTTCCGAGTAAAACAGTCGCCGTGGCAACCGACAGAACGATACTGTTCGTCAAAAGAAAAGTTTCTCTCGCGGCTAATGAGTTATCCGCAAGGCTATCCGATTGAGGTTTGTTTGCTGCGAAAACTGCTAGTGCACCCCCAATAACAATAGTTAAGAAGGCTAAAATAAAGACGCCTCTAGTCGGATCTGTAGCAAAGGCATGGACTGATGTCAGGATTCCGGACCGTACTAGAAATGTACCAATCAAACTGAGGCCGAATGTTGCAATGGCGAGGAGAATCGTCCAGCTTTTAAAGATATTCCGTTTTTCGGATGCTGCAAGTGAGTGAACAAGGGCTGTTCCCAAAAGCCAAGGCATAAAAGAAGCATTTTCTACGGGGTCCCAAAACCACCATCCTCCCCAACCTAGCTCATAATATGCCCACCAGCTACCAAGACTGATCCCGATAGTTAGAAAAGACCAAGCAACAAGAACCCATGGGCGAGCCCAGCGAGCCCATTCAGGATTCACCCCGTCTCCTAAAAGAGCGGCTACGGCTAAGGCGAAAGGCACGGAAAAGCCTACATAACCGGCATATAGCAGCGGCGGGTGAATGATCAGCCCTAAATCTTGCAATAATGGATTTAAGTCTAGCCCATTAGCTGGAGACGGGAGGCTTCTCAAGAATGGGTTGGATGTGAAGAGCATGAAGATCAAAAACCCAAAGCTTATTATTCCAAGAATGGCAAGGACTCGAGCTTTAAATTTCGGCGGCATGTCATTGTTCGAGCAAGTGAACGCTGCCATCCAAATTGAAAGAATTAATACCCAAAGGAGAAGAGATCCTTCGTGAGCACCCCAGACAGCTGAGATTCTGAAGCCTAGAGGAAGAGAAGAATTTGAATTAGAAGCGACATAAGTCAGTGAAAAATCATTCGTTACGAATGCCCAGGTAAGCGCCAGAAATCCCAAAAACACTAATAAGAACTGAGCGCGAGCCGCGGATTTTGCTATAGCCATAAGGTGGGCGTTATTTGTCTGTGCGCCGATTATTGGAATGATGGATAGCATTACTGAGCATATGAGTGCCAGTACGATAGAGAAATGGCCAAGTTCAATAATCATTTTAAGTTTTGATATTTCTGAGATTTCTTCAGTGCATCCGCCACTTCCGGCGGCATGTAGTTTTCGTCATGCTTTGCTAGTACTTCGGTAGCCACAAAGAGGCCTGTTTCGTTGAGGCCGCCTTTAGCGACGATACCTTGACCTTCTCTGAACAAGTCAGGAAGTATCCCTTTATAATAAACCATTCGCTCGTGTGCGTAGTCAGTGAGATTGAACCACACCCCCAAGGTATCTTTTTCTCTAATAACACTGCCTTTTACGACCATTCCTCCGATTCGGAAAGGCCGATTTTCAGGCGCGTCCCCCATGGCGATTTCGCTAGGGCTGTAAAAGTACATCAAGTTTTTTTCAAAGGCGGTCAAAATTAGCGCTGTTGCTAAAGCGAGTCCTGCAACAGCGAGGGCTAAAGTCAGCATTTTTTTCTTTCGTGGGGACATTGTTTCCTACTAGTCAGTTCTGAGCTTTTATAAGCCGTTGTAATTGAAGTTGTTCGTGTTTTCTTACAAGTATATATGACGCGGCAAGCACTATAGCTGTTGTAATATACGCTGACCAGACATAAAAGGCGTAACCCCCCATCAGGAAAAAATTGCTCACTAGTTATGTCCCTTTTGCAGTGTGGATGTCACTAAATTTTTGACCCAGTTTGAATTCTTATCATATTCTCGTATACCTATTCTGATACGCGCCAAGCACATAATTATAAAGTAAAGCGTGAACGCAATGCTCATCACGATTAAAGGAATGAGCATGTCCAGATGAATCGACGGCGCACCGATTTTGGACACCGTTGGTCCTTGATGAAGTGTACTCCACCATTGCACTGAGTAGTGAATAATAGGGATATTAACTGCACCGACTAATGTAAGCAAAGCACAGGCTTTTGCGGCCATGCGTCTATCTTCGATCGCATGGAAGAGGGCAATTATTCCGAAGTAGATGAAAAGTAAAAGCAATTCGGAAGTAAGACGCGCGTCCCACACCCACCAGGTTCCCCACATAGGTTTGCCCCAAATTGAGCCTGTAACAAGCGCAAGAAAAGTGAAAATTGCACCAAGGGGCGCGCAGGCGCGGAGAACTATTTCAGATAGTTTCACTCGCCAGATCAGAGTGAACACCGCAGCACCAATCATATTCATGTATACAAACATAGAAAGCCAAGCACTTGGCACATGTACGTACATTATCCTGAAACTCTCGCCTTGCTGATAGTCTTGGGGCGCAATCCAGAGGGCGCCGATTAAGCCATATACCAAGGTAAAAACGAAAGTTAAAACCAACCATCGAGACAACCTTAGGCTTAAAAAGTAAAAGTTTTGTAGTGAGGCATATTTGTGTAAAAAATTCATCATCAGCCTAGGCGTATCCTTATGGCATGCGCTGTAGCCCAAGGAGCTACGGTCAGTGAGAGAACAAACATGCCCCCGAGAAAGTACAATTCCGCCTCAGGAACTATCCCTAAAGAGGCATTTGTGGCAGCCGAACTTCCAAATATAAGTAGCGGTACAAAAAATGGCAGAGTGAGCATAACTAGTAGAAATCCTCCGCCTCTTAACCCAACGGTTAGGGCGCTTATTGACGCGCCTGTCAGGCTCATCGTCGCACTTCCAAGCATCAGGGTTAGCACGAGCACCCACAGGGTTAGAAAGTTTAAATCTAATGCCCAACCTATTGGAAATGCAAGTAAGGCAATTGGCAGTCCTGAAATAATCCAATGTCCTAGAGATTTCCCAACGCCTACGAGAACGAGGTCAGCTCCAGAAAGGTGAATCACCTCGAGTGCTCCAGAGCGATAATCAGCTTTGAAAAGCGTCTCGAGAGACAGGCTGATTGCAAGAAGAGCCGCGGTCCATAATATACCACTTGCTATCGAATTAAATAACCCGGGCACCGGCGGTATGGCAAATGGGAACATAGTTAGAACAAGGACAAAAAATATTAAAGGATAAAAGATTTCGCTGGGGTTACGGAAAGTTTTCCGTAGCTCACGTGAAGTCGTTTCGTTTACTGTTCGGGGAAACAGAGTCATACAATCACTGGGAGCGAGTAGTTTATTACTTGGCTTTTGCAATTGAATGTCTGATGGGTGGCAAGCACAACTGCTCCTTTCCTATCTAGATGCGCATCAATCATGTTTTCTAGTTGCTTTTTTGAACTTGTATCAAGTGCCGTGAAGGGCTCATCTAGAAGCCATAATGGAGCGTCAAACATCAGCAGCCTGGCAAGAGACACCCGCTGTTTCTGTCCTGCTGAAAGTCGAGTAGTAAGGACGTGCATTGAAGTTTTTAGACCCAATGTTCCAAGTACACTGACTCCATCTCGGATAGGAGATGGAGTAGATACCTGCGATAAGAAATTAAGATTTTCTAGTGGGCTTAAATTTTCTTCCAGACCATGTCGGTGTCCAATGTAGATCACCGAATTACTAGAAGGAGTGGTATTGCCCACTTTTTCTCCTAGCCTTGCGACTCTGCCATTGTCGGGCATTATAAGCCCCGCTAGCGCTCGCAAAATAGTTGTTTTCCCGCTACCGTTAGAGCCGGAGAGCTGGATTATTTCACCACTTGAAACTGAGAAACTTAAATCGCGAACAACAAGGTTTTGAGCTCTGGAAAGCGAGATATTTGTGACTTCTAGTATAGGCTTCGACATGGGTTTTATATTTCTATTTTGGCTAACCTCGGCCTCCGAACCCTCCTCGATTTGGTTCTTGCCCTGGGACTACGATTCGCGATGCCTCTTCTCTGGCCATGTCTTGAGCTCTTTCTTGGAGCTTTTCTACAGCACCTTGAACACCCTCAGGGAACATCGTAAACGCTTCTTCTAAGTTTTTTGCCGGAATTGGAAATTGCACAGGAATAGGACCCATTTGAGTCATAAGGGTTGTATCACCAACAAACTGCCGCTCGCGGCTGCTGTCTTCCGTCCCATCTAAGTTTATGGGAATGAGTTGCTTTATATTGGCTGACTGGGTGTCAGTAATCGACTCTTCTCGGAATAAATTGGTAGTGTCTATTGTTAGTGTGTCTAATCCATTAGGGCTATCATCAACCATTCTTGATTCTCCAGTTACAAATACTGGGGCCTATGTTAACACGGCCTTCAGGTTTGAAACCTATTGTTAGTTGTTCGTGTTTACGTAATATACTACCGTAATAACGTCTTATTTTTTTAGTAGGTTACTAATTATTGTTTGATTGTTCTGCCATGTATGATGTTTTCCATAATGGCAGATGTCGTGGTATCGATAACGGAGCAAAAAAAAGTTAATGTTGCCAAGAGTCTTACGGGGCAAACAATAAATGATTATAGGCGCCATACTCTCGGGTCTTTAGGGTTTTAATATTTCCATTAGGGCGATAAAGCGAAAACACAGGAGCAATCGAAGTACAATGAATTTTGTTGATCTGCAAGGTCAGTATGAACAGCTTAAAGAGGATGTCGATCGGCGGATCCAACGAGTCCTAAGTCACGGCCAATATATTTGCGGTCCCGAAGTAGCTGAGTTAGAGAAAGTTCTTGAGGACTATACAGGTGCTAGTCACTGTATTGGGGTATCCAGTGGGACTGATGCTCTTTTGATAGCATTGATGTCGGCAGGAGTCGGGGCTGATGATGAAGTCATCACTAGTCCGTTCACCTTTTTTGCTACTGCGGAAGTAATTAGTAGGCTTGGTGCCGTTCCCGTTTTTGTTGATATAGATAAACATACATACAACATAGACCCTTCTCTTATTGAGAAGGCTATTACAAAACGGACGAAAGTTGTGATGCCCGTGTCTCTGTACGGCCAGTGCGCTGACATGGACAAAATAAACGAAGTCTCCTCTCGGCATGGGCTGGTAGTCATTGAGGATGGCGCGCAGAGTTTTGGTGCCGCGTATAAAGGGTCAAAATCCTGTTCTCTTTCGACTATCGGCTGCACAAGCTTTTTCCCTTCCAAACCCCTCGGATGCTACGGCGATGGTGGGGCCTGCTTTACTAACGATGCTGATATTGCCAAGCGACTAAGAGAGATAAGCGCTCACGGGCAAGAGAGCCGATACAACCACACACGCCTAGGCCTAACAGGTAGGCTAGATACTATTCAGGCAGCAGTATTACTATCCAAAATGACTACCTTCCCTGATGAGGTCGCTAGCCGAGCTAGAATAGGGAAGGCATATTCTCAAAAATTCAACAGTAGCTGCGCTGAGAAACTTGTGACGCCCTATGTTCAAGCTCACAATGACAGTGTTTTCGCTCAGTATACTATTCAGGTCGATCATCGCGACAGACTGCAGGCCTATTTAAGCAGCGTGAATATCCCGTCAGCAGTGCATTACCCTACCACGGTCAATCGACAGCCTGTGTTTGCTGGCCAAGATTGGGCGCAGACAAAATTTGAAGTAGCAGACTATGTCGCTGCTAGAGTTCTTAGTTTGCCTATGCACCCATATTTATCTGAATCGGATCAAGTATCTGTGGTCTCTGCTGTAACGGCGTTCCTTACTGATTAACCTACTGCAAATATTCTTGGGGTGCGCAATGGTTGCTGATACAAATGCTGGATGCTGGAGAGGAAATTAAACTTGTCTTTACGTATTTTTGTTACAGGAGCAGATGGCTTTATAGGCAGGTACGTGTGTAGAGACTTTATTGAGCGAGGACATGCAGTTACCGCTGTTAGCCGTAATGGCGCAGTCTGCCTAGGAGCTACGAAAACATTAGTTTCTGGGCTAATTAATGGTAACAAAGACTGGGGAAATGAATTGCGTGAGATCGATGTAGTGATCCACCTGGCAGGCGTGACTCACTCCTCCTACGAACAAGGCACGGGCTTGCTTGAGCATTATCGTGACATAAATGTAGGGGGCACATTTGGGCTTGCCAAACAAGCTCATGAGTCTGGTGTCAAAAGTTTTATTTTCATGAGCTCTATCAAGGTAAATGGTGACATAACAGAATCGGCCAATGATCCAATGAGCCCTGAAAGGGCGCCAGATCCTAAAGATTATTATGGGCTAACAAAGTGGGAGGCTGAGAAAAGCCTTCTTTCTATACCTGGTCTTACCGGGAGTATATTGAGACCATCGCTTGTCTATGGACCTGGGCAAAAAGGCAATTTGGATAGCCTTTGTAAGGCAATATTGAAAAGAGCGCCTATGCCTTTAGCAAGAATAGACAACCAACGGAGCTTTATTTATATCGGGAATCTCGTGACTGCAGTTGCAGCAGCAGTAGAGCGGACGAACTCAGGATTTGAAGTGTTCACTTTATCAGACGTTTGCGTGTCTACACCCGAGCTGATCTCCGCATTAGCCACAGCTCTTGGCCGACGTGCCTATCTTTTCCCTTTTCCTCTTGGACTTCTTAAAGTGCTAGCCGCAGTCGTTAATAAATCTCCAGAATACGCTCGTTTAACCGAGTCGTTGCTAGTTGACTCGTCAGATGCGCATTTGATACTGGGTTGGACTCCCAAAATTTCGTTCACAGAAGCAGTCCAACTGACAGGAGCTTCCTACTTAGATGAGTAATATTTTTTTATTTGAATTTTTCATCGCTCCATTTTTCCTGTCTATTTTAGTAACTGTCTTGTCATGTGTCTTTTTAAATAAAATAGGAATTGTCGATGTCCCGAACGAGCGAAGTTTGCATCGACGTATCGTGCCGAGAGGTGGCGGGGTTTCTATAGCGATAGTCTTTCTTGGTTATCAAATAGTATTTCTTGATTTTTTTTCTGAGGGCGGATTCAGCTTTTCTACACAAGAGCAAAATTCAGTTTTAGTGTGGCTAATCTGTGGAGTATTTTTTGCCATGATAGGTGGACTGGATGACTGGAAGCCGCGTAGTACCGTATGGCGACTCGCAGGACAAGTGTTTCTGTCAGTTTTGTTCGTGTCGTTTTGTTTGCCCTCTCATTTCTCCAGCTATATTTTCTTCTTGGTGGGCACTGTTTTTCTAATTGTTTTCACTGTCAACGTGTTTAATTTTTTGGACGGGGCAGACGGTTATGCGAGTAGTCAAGCAATCTTATTTATACTTGGTTATGTGCTTTGCGGGTCGACTTTTTTCTCCCTAGAGCTTTTAGCGTTGAGCTGGGTCTTAGCAGGTGCAATTTTTGGGTTTCTCTTGCTTAACATTCATCCTGCTCGTATTTTTCTAGGGGACCTCGGTAGCTATTTCATTGGATTCCAGTTGATCGCAATTTCTATTTTCGGAACAACTGAAGGTGTACCCATAGGTGTCCCTTTCATCTTGCTCTCTCCCTTTATTTGTGATGCATTGCCGACCCTGCTTAAAAGAATAATTAAGAGGGAGAAGTGGTGGTCCGCGCATCGTGAGCACGCCTACCAGAGGTTTGTGCTCAGTGGTATGGGTGTGCGAGCCCTCAATCTGTGGTTGGTAGTTGTGAATTTGTGTATATGTTGGCCGGTAGCATGGTTAGTGACGGAAGGTGTAGTAGACTCGACTTGGGGGATTGGATGCGTATACGCTTTTCTCATAATCATCTGGTATTATGCCCCCAAAAGTAGTAAAAATAATCAGTAGACATTCATTTGAACCATTTTCTAAATTACTCATGAGCCCTAAAATTAAAATAGCTATACATGACTTATTAGCTGTTTCGGTGGCTTGGGTGGGTGCTCTTTGGGCGAGGTTCAATTTTGAAGTCCCTCCAGCTGGATTTATTGATGCTAACCTTGAGACGTTGCCCGCGGTCATTGTTATACAGGGACTGATTTTCAATGCTTTTCACTTGTATCGAGGGCAATGGCGATTTGCCAGTGTTCAAGATCTTATCCGGGTTGTCGGCTGTGCTACGTTAGGAAGTATGTCTTTGGGGCTAGCTGCCTTACTTTTTCAAGTACAGTCAATCCCGCGCAGTATGTTTTTGCTTTTTCCTATCTTTTTAATCTTTATTTTAGGAGGGTCTCGATTAGTTTTTCGCTTGTGGAAAGATCGAGAGCTGGGCCTTCTCTCCATGCATTCTGGAGAGAGAGTCCTGATCGTCGGTGCAGGGCATGCTGGAGAAGCATTGCTACGAGAACTTAGGAGAAGTCAGAAATATTTAGCGGTCGGGTTCGTTGACGACAATCCATCGCTTCTAAGTTCACGCATACATGGGCTCTCTGTCTTAGGAGGAGTCGAAAATATTGCTAATATAGTTACACGGTTCGACATTCATTTAGTGATTATTGCAGTGCCGTCGGCTAACGCTCAAGAGATGCAGCAGATAGTCCAAGCCTGTGCTTTAAGCGGAGCAGACTACCGAACCTTGCCGAAGCTATTAGATTTGGTAGATCAAAAAGTTGGTTTGGAAAAAGTGCGCGAGGTAGCTATAGACGACTTATTAGGCCGAGAAAAAATCCAGTTAGATTGGGATAAAATGCAGAATGCTCTGTCTTCTTCGGTCATTTTGGTTACGGGTGGCGGTGGATCCGTGGGTATTGAATTATGTCGTCAGTTATGTGGGTTAGGCGTCTTTCGGCTAGTCGTGTTTGATAACAGCGAATTAAATTTATACCAAGCAGAAAGAGAGATCAGAACTAATTACCCAGGCATAGAGTCTTTCTTTGTGCTTGGAGATGTCCGCGATACTTCGGCTTTGGACTTTGCTTTTAAAAAATTCAACCCTGAACATGTTTTTCATGCAGCGGCATATAAGCATGTACCTATACTTGAGGAACATACGCGAGAGGCGATCAGCAATAACATCTTGGGTACAGGTAATGTTGCCGATCTAGCCAGTGCTCACAATTGTGACAGCTTTGTTTTGATCTCTTCGGATAAAGCCGTCAACCCTTCTAGTGTCATGGGAGCAACTAAGCGATTCGCGGAAATGCTTTGCGTACATAAAAACGAGCAATCCAATACTAATTACATCACAGTCCGCTTTGGCAACGTTCTTGGCTCCACCGGCAGTGTGGTGCCTTTGTTTCAAAGTCAGATATCTGAAGGTGGCCCCGTAACAGTAACCCACCCTGAGGCAACGAGATATTTTATGGCAGTCTCGGAAGCCTGCCAGTTGATTTTGGAGGCAAGTGTGGTTGGTTCAGGGGGAGAGGTTTTTGTCCTAGATATGGGAAAGCCGATCAATATAACATTCTTGGCTGAACAAGTTATACGACTTTCCGGACATGTTCCGAACAAGGATATTAAGATCGTTTATACCGGCTTGCGTGGTGGCGAAAAAATTGATGAAGAGCTTTTCTACGAGCACGAAAGCCCAGATGAGACAAGTCATGAAAAATTGCTTTTAGCTTCACATAAAAAATTAGATGAGAAATTAATGTCTGGCTTTTTAGGTGACTTTAAAGATGCGGTTGATTGCTATGATGAGGAAGAATGCTTTATGTTGTTGTCTTCTTTTTGCCCGAGTCTTCGAAAGGCGACCTCTGAGCCTTCAAGCTTTGCGACTAAGGGTTCCCGAGACAATAAGAAGTTATGAGCTACAAGAAGTTAAAGACGGTTATCTTTCCAGCTGCTGGTTTGGGGACTCGTTTCCTACCTGTTACTAAAGCCAGTCCAAAAGAGATGCTTCCGATAGTTGATAAGCCTTTGATTCAGTATGCCGTAGAAGAGGCAATAGAAGCTGGTTTCGAACAGCTGGTTTTCGTTATTTCCCCTGATAAACAAAGCATAAAAAAGCACTTTGAAAGCACATCTGAGTTGGATGCAATAACAAAAATAGAGGAGATCATTCCCGCTAATATCAGTGCTCTCTATATTGAACAGACGGAGCCGCTGGGTCTGGGGCATGCGATTTGGTGCGCACGAGATGCAATCGAGGCTGAGCCGTTTGCAGTTGTATTACCGGATGACCTGATTGATGGAGCAGCAGCCGGTGGATGCTTGCTTCAAATGGTGCGGCATTATGAAAAGAATGGCTGTGGAGCTATAGGGATTCAAAAAATTGCCCTCGAAGAAACTAAGCAGTACGGGATAATCGAATATGAAGATGAGGTCGGCGGTTCAAACAGAATAGCTACTATTGTAGAAAAGCCTGACCCGCAGTTTGCTCCTAGTTTACTGGGTGTCGTGGGTCGTTACATTTTGCCTTCAGCAGTCATGGGCCAGTTGGAGAAAACGCAAAAGGGCTCTGGAAATGAAATTCAGCTTACTGATGCTATATCCGCTTTGTTGGGCGATTACCGCATTGATGGATTTCAGTTTAAAGGGCAAAGATATGATTGCGGTTCTAAAATAGGGTATCTGAAAGCGAACGTTGATTACGCGCTTAAGCACCCAGAGCTGGCGAAAGAATTTGCCGCGTGGCTCACTACGAAGCAGTAGTTATTTAAATTATTTATCGCTAATAGAGAACGGGGAGAAGTCTGTTTCAGTGTCGAAATGGTCTTCATTCTCAAGCTGTTTTAGTCGGCCTACTATAAAATATGTCCCTGGAGTCATTACAACTTCTACTAAGACCTTGAAAACAAAGTTAAATAAAATCACCGAGATTAATCCTTCATTAGACCAGGTTCCGTAAAAAGCAACGGGGTAAAATATTAAGCTATCAACACCTTGGCCTAGTATTGTCGAACTGATTGTGCGGAACCACAGATGTCTGCCTTGAGTCCATATTTTGACTCGCGCTAATACGTAAGCGTTAACAAAATCTCCAGCCCAAAAAGCGATCATTGATGCCACAACAATTCGCCAAGTCGAACCGAATACAACTTCCAAAGCAGGCTGCAAAGTCGCATTAAAAGGTTCAGCGCTATAACTGGGCATGTGGATTACTATTTGTGACATGCAAGTCGCAAAAATCATCGCTGCAAATCCGGCCCAAATAACTTTCCTTGCTTGGGCATATCCATACACTTCGGTCAAGATGTCACCAAATATATAGCTAATTGGGAAAAACAGATTTCCCGCGCCAAACACTAATAAACTGCCAATAAGGGGAAGTGCCACGGGGAGTTCTATTGCACATATTTTAGCCGGGCCAATGAGGTTTGAGCACAACAGGACCGTGACGAATCCAGCCATAATAAAGTGAAGATATT
>Ga0308012_10001487_pt1 | contig 12486 bp, 20 predicted proteins | sample Neamet179_FD_203133 | JGI IMG/M metagenome (GOLD analysis project Ga0308012, IMG submission 203133) | Marine microbial communities from water near the shore, Antarctic Ocean - #179 | ecosystem: Environmental > Aquatic > Marine > Unclassified | place: Southern Ocean | collected 2014-07-25 | reverse complement strand
ATATTGAGTTCTTCGTCGAATTCAAAATACCACATTAGGCTGTCTTCGCAGTAATTATAACATATTGATGTATTATCTTCAAGTCTCCAGCATTGTATGCATGAAAATTCTCTTTTGTAGTCAAAAACAAGCCAGGACATCGTGATACAACCACCATCGAATTGAGTGTAAACTCTGTCTTTTTGTAAAATAAATTTGGTTACTGCTAAATCTTCGAAATCTATAAGATAAGTACTACGAATGGAATTATATGTGCCAACGGCCATATATTGAGATGTAAAGAATATTTCCTTTCCATTGTTTAATACTACTCGAGGAGTTTGCGACAATACATTCAAGTTATATGCGAGTGTGAGCAGTGTAATTAGAAGAATTCTCAACATATGATGTAGGTTATTTTTGAATGTATGAGTTAAAATGAAGCACTTAATATCGTAACTCTGATATTATATATATTTGACAAAGTAAATTGAATGTTCAAATTATGCGCTTTTATGCACATTTATTCGCTTTTTTTGCAAATAAATCACATTATTTTAATTAATCCCACCATTGTCTTAAACCGGAACCATCGAACCATTCGTCATATGTAGCATGTTCATCGGGCTTTGCATTTCGTAATTCGTCAATATCTTGTCCTTTTAAAAGGTCCATTAGTTCGATCCATGTTTCAGCTTCCATAGTATCGCTCCTATCAGATATTAATCGATTCGCAGCTTTAACTTCTGGTTGTTCTGGTGCTTCGTCATCAAATGAACGAGTAGTGTTATATTCAAAACCTAATTCGATCTCAGCCAATTCTAAGAAACTACCATTAACATGATGGTCTAATAACTCTACAGTTCTTCGCATGGCTTTTATCTTTTTAACTCGAGTCGTTCGTACTTCAGAGCCAAACTCGTCCATATGATCTGCAGTTAACTCAATACCTCTCCGTAATAAGTCCATTGGATATGAGTGATCCCAAACACGATAAGCATACAGCTCCTTACGGAACATCCATATTGTTTTAATGAAGCGAGGTATATCATATCTGAATGTTTGATATATTCTGTACCATCGTGTATTGTGTCTTCTCATCGTCTCTAGTGACTCATAAAATGTATCTGCGAATGTAACTTTCATGGTTTTTGTTTTATCGTTCAAGTATTACAAAGTCTCCAAATGCCTTGTCAAACACATTAATTAAGTTTTCATAATCTCCACTTGTCATTTCCTCTTGGATAGTACCAAAATCTAAAGATAACTTAGAAGCTAATCGCTTTGCAATTCCTATCAATGCAAAAGCATTTCCATCAGGTCCAGTTAAATCTATAACTATTGGCTCGCTGTTACGTTGTTTTTCTCTAATCATAATGGTTTTGTTTAATTGTTATAAGTAAATATAATCATTTAGTTTGATATAAAAAAATCCTGTGTGTTTATTTTCAAAATAATTACCTCAACTTAACTTCGAACCTCTTCTCCATCTTATCTAATACCTCGACAGGAACTCCATGTATGTTCTCACCTTCATGTCTATTCTCTACAATTAAAGAATACACTGTATATCCATATTCTTTTGCAAGATCATAGTATGCTTTCATTTCCCATTCTTGTGTAAATGTATTTGAAACAACAATTTTTGATTTCATATCAATCATTGCCATTGTGGTACTACTTCTACAAAATTCATGTGCATTCTTTAATTTAGATGCGTCGAACGTATATACGTCTTTAAGACCCCTTACAAAATATTGATCTGCCTCGAAGTGAGAACCACCTAATGATTTTGCTAATGTTGATTTTCCAGAACCTGGTAAACCTCGTAATAAAAATAATTCTTTCATATTTATTGTTTTTTGAATGTTGGAACTAACCACATACCATCTTTAAAGATTAAATCTAAAAATCCTGGAATAACGTTATCCACATCCATTAATAATCTAAAACTTCTAACAGTGTTGAATTTAAACATCTTTGAAACTTCTTCTCTGATTCTCTCTCCACTCACTGTTAATTCCATCTTCTGTAAAACGTTAGGTTGTTGCATCGCTTCCCATAAATCATCAGACATTGTGAAATCTTTAGTGATTGTAAATCTCAATGCTCTTAAGATTCTAAGTGGATCGTCCATCATAGTAACCATTGCATCTGTAGGAGTCCGTAGGATCCCTTTCTTTAAATCATCTAAACCATTAAATAGATCAATGATAGTTCCATCAATATCTTCAGCAAGGGCGTTAACGGTGAAATCTCTTCTGATTAAATCATCTTCTAAAGTTCCTAACTCTAAGATAGGTTTTCTAGTTCCTTCGATGTAACCTGTTTCTTTTCTTGCCATTACGAAATCTGCAACTAAACCTTCGTTATCATCTCCTTTAGGAAACATTGCTCTGATAGTAAAACAATCAGGAGTTTCTAAAAAGATTTTAAAGTTTCTTTCATTTAACCATGCAACCATTTCTTCCCAGCCTTGTTCGACTGTCGTTGAGTTCTCGCACACGAATGTGAAATCAATATCTTTAGAATCTACTCCAAGAAACTTGTCTCTTATAAATCCACCTACTTTGAATAATTGTGCCATTGTTGAGTTGTTTAATTGTTATAAGTAAATATAACAAAAAAACCCGAGACTAAAAAATCTCGGGCTGTTTATTTTCAAAAAAAGTTGTATTATTTATTCAGATGACTAGTCAATTTTAACTGATGTTAGAGAAAGAGCTTTTTTCAATTTCTTATCAAAGTTAGCTTTTAACTCTTTAACCTCTTTAGCAGCGTCTGTTAATCGTTGAGAATAATACTTTGCAGAAGTTTCAAAATCTGAAGCAGCTTTAGTATAATATCTAAAATCTTCAAGTTGCTTAATCATTTCTTCATAAGTATTAACAGCTAATTTAAATGGATTATCCCATCCGCTATAAACTATGTTAGCTCTAAGGTCTTTAGCTTTTCTATCTAATTCAACAGCTAAGTTCTTTTCTGCTTCTTCGATATGAGACATGATTATATCAAGTTCTTTACCATCAACTTCAGCATCTCTAATAGCTGAAATTGCTTCTTCGTATCTGTTCTTGTTGTCTTTAAGAATTGCTTTATTAGATTTCATAAAAACAGCTCCGGTACGTTGAATTTCTCTAAGTTCTTTAAGTTCTCTGTTCCAGTCTTTAACAGCATCTAGATCTATAGAAAATACTTCAGTAGCAACTTCTGCCATTCTTTTGTAATTCCAAACTTTTGCATTACCACCGTCACCAGCCATATCATTATTAGATGGAGAGAAATCTACTTTCCTATTTCTATTAGTAGCAGCTCTATCGTTGTATAAAAATTGACCTGTAAATCCAATAACTTTCTTACCAACTGTAATACCTAAAAGACCATCGCTATAAAACTCACCACTACGGTAGTTTCCTGTATCGTATGGATTCTTAGTTCCAGCTTTAACAAAGAAAATGTTTAGCATACTTTTACCAGAATCTACTCCATTAGAAACATGTTCGTCTTTAACTTGGTCCCATGCAACACCAAAAGTATTTGCAGTAGAAGTCCAAAGATCATGTGCTTCGCGTGTTCCTGAAATTCGTTTGTTAATACCGGTAATGATATCTGAAGCGAACTTCTCGTTTAACAAAGAACCGTTAGATTTCTCTAGTTCCTCTAATATGATTGTTCTTAAATCTGATTTGTTCATGTTACTATTTATTTTGTTTTGATTTAACTATATATCTATGAGTTTTGGAAACCTTGTGGCATTGCTGAAACTTCAACTTTAAATCCTAACTTCTCAATCTTATCTGATATTTTCTGAATTTCTTCATCAACACTGTCAAAGAATTTAATAAATTCAGGGGTAGGATTACTTTCGTCTTGATGTCTATAACCTCTAGGCATATCTAAATGAATCTCGTATGAGTTATCTCCAACATAAGCAAATCCCATATCAGATGTACTTCCATTACCGAATTTCTTCCACTGTACTAATTTATAACCTTCAGTACCTAATTTCTTACTAGCCTTCCAGAATAATCCATCAATAAGCTTATTGGCTTTAATCTCTTTAGCAGAAGGTACTCCATATTTTTCAATTTGAAGTTTTATATCTTCAGGATATAATTTACTGATAGTTCCACTACCAGAAATATTAGTAGCCTTGCCATCTGCATTAACTTCATATATATCTAAGTGTAGAGTTTTATCATTTGTATTGAAATCAACTTTAGTTGGATAAAATACAAATATAGCCTTAGCCTCATTCATTGATTTAACTAACGTCTCTCTAATAAGACTTCTTAATTCTTGTTCAGTCATTTTATTTAATTATTTTACTGTACTATATATCTTTAGATACTATCAAACTTCCTGTGAAACTTGTTTCTCTGATCTTCTATTACGTATTCTACTAAATCATTCTTACCACAGTGAGGACAACTAAGTCTCTCTATATCTGATGCTTCATTTATTTTCCATTCTCCGTTGCATTCTTTATCTCCGCATTTATAAATGTAAGTGTGTCTGATGAATATTTTGTGGCTCATGTTATATTACAGGTTTTTAAGAGTTTGTTCGAGTTGTTTAACGAATGGTTTGTAGTTATGTGAACCATATTGATCACTTAATACTAAAGCAACTGCATCTGCAAAATCTTTATACGGCATATCCTTATCGATGCTTGATATTAATTTGTCTAATCTTGTTGCTAATTTAGACGAATTGTCTAAACCTTTGTCTATTCCTTCGTTTACAAAGTCTTCGAATTTTGAAATGTCTTTCATATTATATTGCTTTTTTGATTAGGGTTTCTATTACTTTTGAATAATCGTCGTTCATAACGAATTTGATTTTCTGTCCTTCAGACTTTGCATTTTTATTTAGCCACTTAAGGTGATCTTTGTCTGTTAGAAATTTAGCAGCTTCAGATGAAATTGATACAGAATCTTCTACAAATTCTTCGACTGTTGTTGCAAAGTTCTTTCCGTATGTAGAACCATTAGACTTCTTAAGATTGTTTATTCCTCCAATCTTAACGTATACATCGTTTCCAGATTTAAAAGCCTCAAAGAATACAACATCTCTTTCGTTAGGATCGTTTTCTCCTTTAACTTGGTCTATTGCATATTCACAATGAACTCTCCATGTGTTTTCTCCTTTAACTTGGTAATATTCCCACATTGATTTACCGAAATCAGATGCTGGTACTTTATATGCAGCTTCGTTTACGAACGCTTCAAATGTTTTTATGTTTTTCATGTAAAATGATTTATTTTATATAGTATATATCAAAGAAAAACATGTCCGTTTGGATCATCATATATTGTCCTTAAATATACCGAGTTCTGTTTTTACTTTGTTCCAATAAGATATTGTTGCTTTTTTAAGTTTACCTCTTGGTCCGCCATTCCAAGACCTAGCGATGTCTTCTGGTGTCTTTAATTTATAGTACTCTATATAAATATTAAACATTTCAATAGACTCCTTACGGTTCCATCTATCTTTCAACTTATATCTCTTAGATTTCTTTTGTTTCTTTAAGATCCTATTGACCTCTCTGACCATGACTCTACGAATCTGTAAACAACCAACAGCATCTTCAGAAAGACAGTGTGCTAAATCATTACCAGAAGATTCTACGAATATAATAGCTCTTACAATTAAATCTTCGGCTGGTTCTTCGACTTCAATTTTAATTAATTCGATTGGAATAGTTTCAATCTCAATAACTTGATCTACTTGTCGAGTTCTTTGTGAAAATGAAACTAAAACGAACAATACTATAATTGCTATTAAATTCTTCATCACTTTATGGTTTTATGGTTTTTGATACTGTACCTCTGTTTGTATAATTCGATTAATGACTCTCCACCTATACCAAGTTCTTCTATAATATACTTATCAGATATGATTGGTTTGCGTGCGTTAGAGTTATTAATTCGATCAATTGTGAGTTCGCTCAGATAAGATTCTAAATAATAAACTTTAGAGTTCTTACTCTTTCTGAAAACTACAATAGCATTCATTATGCTACCATGATTTGAGATTCAACTGCTTCAGAGATTAATACTTTACCTCTTCTTACTCTATTCTTTACTGTTTGTAATGGTAAGTTGTGTTTTACTGCTAAATCTTTGTATTTAATTCCGTTTAGCATTCTGTCTACTAAAAGATCTCTGTACATTGGTTTAAGATCTTTAATAGCTTCTACTGTCATGTCATATTTCATTTGGAACATGTTGTCTTCGTCCGTCATGTCATCAAAAGATAATTCTTCTTCAACGTCCAGGTCGTGATTAGTAGAACCAGAGTTGTTAACTTCAATTCCGAAGTCCTGTAATGCAGTTAATGATTGAGTCTTATTTCTCTCATTCAAATAACCTAAAGCTGCATTAAAACCTATCTTGTATAACCACGTGGTGATCTGGTACTCAGGATTGTATTGATCTATTTTAGTGAACATCTTAGTTAGAGTGTTTACTGCTAAATCTTCTGCTATATCCCAATCCTTTACAACTTTGTTAATATGAGATGTCAAACCTGGTTTAATTCTGTTGTATAATACAGTAAAAGCTGCATCAGTTCTAGTAGTTAAATAATCGTTTGTCATTTCTTTGTAAGTCTTGTTCTTTTGCATATAGGTAAGTTTAATAGTTAGTTGTTTATTTATATAAGTAAATATAATACTTTTTTCTGAGATAAAAAAACTTTTTACAGTTTATTTTTAAACTTTTTTAGAAGATACTTTCATAAACTATTTCGTATACTTCATCAGGATTATTATCAGACCATTTTTCTAATTCAGAATCTGTCATCTGAGTTCCATCGCTCCAGTCCATTGCTGATATAAATGCATCTGAAAAATCTGGGTAATCTCTTGTGTTTACGTCTTCTACTTCAGCAGATCTAGTGTCTACTTTTCTTTCTTTTAATTCTTGCATAGTGATAGTATTAATTGGTTATAGAGTAAATATAACAAATATAGTTGATAGTAAAAAATCCTGTGTGTTTATTTTTAAACTTTTTTCAATTAATTTATATACCATGGAATATTTCCTTCAATATCATGACACCGAGATTGAATATCCAGGTGTCATGATTATTATAAAGTTAGTAAACGTTATTTTATTTTGCAAATACTCTTATTTTTTACCAGTTTCAAATACGCCAAAATAGCATTGATCTCTTAGATTAGGATCAAATGGTATTAATCTAGGATGGTTTGTATTTATAAGATTGTTATGTATGTCATATACTACATTACCAACATTACCTTTAGATCCAATCCATTTATTTAATAGATCTTCCTTTAATTCCTGTGGATGTCCGTCATGCGCAGGAATATTTATCCATTCAAATATTCTCAAAATAGGTGCAGCTTTCTTTGCAGCTTTAATGATTTTCTCTGGGTCTATAGTATGCTGTAGACAATTATAAATCCAAACTTCATCATAATCTGTTTCAGTAATATCTTCACCATTCATTTGATGATACTCTATGTTATTACTAGCATATCTCTCAACTGTCCATTTAGGATATTCTAATGGATCAACTACTTTTGATTTTCCATGATCATAGCATTTTAAAAGTATAGAAGCAGGACCTCCGCCAATATCTAATATTTTCTTACCATGTATTTTATACGAATAAACATGTTCCGATCTCTCGATTCCCATTGCACCTGCGTAACAATACTGCTTCATGTCCTCGTCAAGTGTATTACAACAGTTACCCCAGTAATCTGCTTCGAAATCAAATTCGGTTTTTTTGTTAATACCGTCTCCGCTGTATTTCCAATTACTCATATTAATGTTTGTTAAATTATTGTTTATTTGAATTCGTCGAACAGTTTTTTAATATTCTTAAGTTCGACCGGTTTAAAACTCCAGTCATCACAGTTCACATTAATTATATGTTCATTATGATTACTCTTATATTTCTTACCAGGGAATGCAGTAACTAAATGGTAACCCTTATCTTTACGATACCATTCATGCAAAGGCCAGTGAGATATGCAGATACCATTTTCATCGTCGATCTGTATATCATTTTCACATACACTAAATTTATCTTCATGTAGATTTGCAACGTCCTCGGACGCACTGTCGTACTCTCCCCTAACTAAATATATTGTACCGTTAAGTTGTCCTATCATTTCATCTGCGGTCATTGGATCCCATGCAAAGTTACCTATAACATATACATGATCGTCATCCGAGACAACTGAATTCCATGAACCTATCATATGATTGTTCATTTCCTGGATGCTTTCGAATGGTCTATCGAATTTCTTTATAGCACCTCTTCTACCGAATTGCTGATTTCCTGTTGCGAATATTTTCATTATACTACTAAGAATTTAATATTAAAATTGTCCCAAATATCTTTTAGGAATGATTTCTCTGTCATTGATGTAGCTCCATTAACTATCTTCTTCTGGTCTGATGTATCTATAAACATATAGATAACAAAGTCGTACGCAGTTGAATACACTATAGACTGTCCGAAACCTTCTCTAAGAGACGATCCACTTGAACCTCTTTTAAATTCTATAGCAACACTAATACCATTGGCATCAACTGTCATGTCAGGTCGGTTTGCAGTACCCATGAATTGTATATTTTTCACGGTAGTCTTAACATTACCTTCCCATTTGACCATGGTCTTAGCCTTTTTACGGGCTAGACCTGGTTCAAATCCTTTCTTTTCTGTAACCCAACTAGTTATACTGTTAATGAGATTAGGATATATGAATTGTTTAATCTTATCCTCACTTTGGTTTTTATAGTCGATTGTTTCGAAAATCTCATGACTAGTTATACCATCTCGTATAACATCAAGTAATTCTAATCGTTTTTTTGATTTACTCGATAACTTCATCCGCTTCTACTTTTTCAGTAGACATCTCATCAATAGCTCCGTCCAATTCTGCTAATTGAACATGCATTTCTTGGATTGACTTATTAGCATCACCCATTAATTGCATTGCTGTACTAATCTGAGAACCTACATTAGTTAATAATGTGATAAAGTTTCTTGCAGTTTCAATACCAGTTCCTTCCATTGTAGTTAATGATTTGTAAAGTGAATTCAAATCAATAGCACCTAATTGTACATTAGCTCCTTCAACATCAGTCGCTTTTAATTTAGCCTTTTCAAGTTTAAGGTTATCATAAAGATTGATAGTCAATGCAGCATCTTTGATGGTCCATTTGTTACTCTTATCAATATGTTTCATTATACGATTGATGTTCGTAGTATTGTCAAAGTCGATATCATATTTTGCAACTGATAATTCGGTTTGCTTTGCTTCTACTTCAGTTACTAGTGTATCACGGGTTGCCGTTAAACTTTCTAGAGTTTGAGGTGTTGAATCTGTTGTTGTTGCTTCTGTTGTCATTTGTTTAGTTTTAGTCATTGTGTTATTATTAAAAATCTGGATTAGTTATTTTACAGTCATATTCAGAAAAGTTTAAATATTGTCTCTCGTCATCATTAACTCTTCGCATTATGTCGTCATTTACATCATTGCGTTCTGTGATTCTTTCTATTCGTACGTCTAATGGAATATCCAAGTACACTACGAAACATCTAGTGGAATATTGTGAAGGAAGTAGTTTGACCGCTTCAGCATTCATAATCATCACATCGCACTTCTCGAATTCATCATGTGTGATTCCATATCTCCATCCGTTGAATGATTGATACTCTACGAATTTATCAGCTTTGATTAACTCTTCGAATTCATCGTCGGTTTTGAAATAATAGTCTACACCTTCTTTCTCATCAGCTTTAACTCTTTTAGGTCGTGTAGTACATGATACTCCAAAGTTAAATCCTTTGTCCATCATTCTCTTCCTAAAGAAATCTTTACCAGCCGCAGCTTTACCTATCAGTATTATTTTACTAGACATGTATTGTCTGTTTTACTGAATTTATCCAATCTTCTAATTTATGAGTTGGCTTCCAATCTAATCTTTCTTCTGTATCTGATGGAAACTCTTCACTTGTAAATCTTTCACCTCTTCGTTCTGGCATTAATGTCCAGTCACCGAACATTTCAGCAACTGTTATAATATCTACATTCTCTCCAGATCTTAGATGCCATTCATGGTTATCAGTTCTATTAGCAATCTTAATAAGTCCACTAACAATATCATTAACGTGTGTGAAATCTCTGGTTTGAGTTCCAGGTGTAACTACTGTACATTTCTCTCCTGCTTCAAGTTGTCTTTCAAATATACCAACAACTGTAGCATAATCACCAGATGTAATTTGTCCAGGACCATATACATTAAAGAAGTATGCAATTTCATATTCAAGTCCATACCATTCGTGATAGTTCTTAATAAGTTCTACCATCTTAGATTTCATCCAAGAATATGGAGATAGGTTTTCATCCTTACCGCCATTACCAAATTTAGATGAACTTGCAGAATATACTAATTTAGCATTCCATTTTACACAAAGTTCTAAAATATTCGGTGTTCCAGTTAAAATAGATGCAGTAACGAATTCGATGTCTCTGAATGATTGGACGATTCTAGAGTACTCTCCAAAATGAAATACAGTATCAAACGACTTTCCTTCAAAAAGCCTGTCAGCATCCCACGTGTTCCCATGGTAATACTCTACGCCCGATACATGGTTGTCTTTGCTGCCTGAAAAATAATTGTCTAATGAGGTGATTGAAATGCTATCACCATGTTCTTCTTTGAGTTTCTTTATTAGGTTGCTTCCTACGAATCCGGCACCACCTGTAACTAATATGTTCTTCATTCAAAATTTGTTTAGAATATTATATATTGATATTTTATTTTGTTTCACTTGTAAAGAAACTTCTTACGAAAAGAAATAACCAAAATGGCCATGATAATATAATATACATTAATTGAGTTGGAGTGTATTGTTCTAGTGTTTCGTCTGGAACTTCATCTGGTAAATCATCGATGTTACTTGCAATATCATGAACTACTACAAGTAGAAATGACAATACAAATCCGATGATTAAATATGTTAGAATATATTTAATCATCGTGATAATGTTTTAGTGAATATTGATTTCATAGTATATTGTTTAATCGTTATACTATTATATACGAAATACTATGATTGTTTAAATAGCATCGTCTACGACAACCGATAGCGGTAAATTCAATCTATCTTCTATTTCGGCAAGAGCTGCAATAACCGGTCCCATATCAACTGGAACTGCTGCGTCTTGAGTTTGCTGTGCCATATTCTTAACTTCTTTAGTAGAACCAAGAACAACTTCTTCAAACTTAGATCCCATTTTCTCAAGTAAACTTTTGTTCTGAGAACCATTACTTGTCATAACACCTTCAAGATCACCAACAACCTCACTTAATTCTTTAACAGCTTCCATCAATCTACCAGCCATAGCTGTCATTGCATCTTCTCCGTCAGCTTCCGCTAATCTAGCAAGTGCATTGAACATTTCAGTAGATGCTGTTACTCCTTTAATGTTTATATTCTGGCTTGCTTGGCCTATCTTTTCGTATGCTACTGCAATCTTATTAAATGAATTTGCATTTGCATCAAGAATTGATGATGTTGAACCATCAACCAAGGGTGCGATTGCACTCATAGTTGACATAACATTAGAAACTGATGCCCCTATTTTAGCGAATGCAGTACCGATTAACATTAGTGGATTTGCAATTGATATAATACCTGCGGCATTTTCTACTAACATTGTCAATATACTTATAGGTGTGGACTTAGCTGCGAGTCCAACTGCTGAAGATGCCTTGTCTATTGCACCACTAAAAGCGTTACCTATTGAACTAAAAACGCCACCAACGGCTTGGCCGGCTATAGCAGCAACTAATGTCAACCATGCGCCTGATAACATAACAAGCCCTCCTGCTAATTCTCCCATATTTTCAATACCGATGTCATCTTTAAATCTCTTAAATACATCAATCATCGCATGCATCGGTGACATTATTCCTCGTGATAATGCATCTATTGCTCCAATATCTACAGTTGGAAGTTTACTGAATATCCAAGCAACTGCCCAAATCGTACCAGCAACTAAGATGAGTCCTATAGCTCCGAACAATAGAGCTGTACCACCACTAGGTATTGCAGCTAATCCTAATACAACCAATGGGATTGCAAACATCGTTAAAGTTAATGCTGCTTTCGTAGACCAATCGAGATCAGGTGCTACTAAAGTATCGGGCAATAGACTAAAAATCCAAGCAGTAGCCATTACTGCAATTGCAACAGCAACGGTACCAAGCAGTCCAAATGCTAAATCTTTCGCTCCTAAACCAACTTTTTTAACTAATGTTGAAATTAAAGCAAATGGTATTGCAAACACTAATATTGCTAAACCAGTAGCTAATGACCATTCTGCTGGAGGTGGAGTAGGGAACGAGTCAGGTAGCATCTGTAAAACATACGCAGCTCCGACAATTCCAAGAGCAACTAATGGTATTGCAAACGCAGCGAATATCATGTCACCTATTGAAGCTCCTTTGATTGCTG
>Ga0308012_10001484_pt1 | contig 12492 bp, 13 predicted proteins | sample Neamet179_FD_203133 | JGI IMG/M metagenome (GOLD analysis project Ga0308012, IMG submission 203133) | Marine microbial communities from water near the shore, Antarctic Ocean - #179 | ecosystem: Environmental > Aquatic > Marine > Unclassified | place: Southern Ocean | collected 2014-07-25 | reverse complement strand
ATGGCTGTGTTGAAAAATTAAAAAGCCGCCAAAGCTTTAACTTCCTGCGTCAACTGAAGTGGTAAAGCTTTTTATATTGCAAAAGGAACTTCGTAATGTCTTTGATCCCGGTGAGGGCAAGGACGGTACTTTATCCTTTAAAAGGTTTATGATGTCAGCTAATTTTTATGATAATGCAAGTGGTTGAGCCTGTGGCATAGATTTTACCATCCTCCACCCCACGGATTTCCCCGGCCGCAACGCCTGTAGACCGGCCGACATGCTGCACCCAGCCACGAGCAGCCACTTTCATTCCGATGGGAATGCTTCGAGTGATATTTACCTTATATTCAAGAGTGGTATACATGCTTCCCTTGGGAACTTTGGTCATTACGGCGCAGGCCATGCAGCTATCCAAAACTGTACCATACCAACCACCATGCAATGTACCCATAGGGTTGGTATGATCAAATTCTGGTGTACCACTAAAGGTGATCTCACCGTCCAACACTTCTACCAGATCATAATTTAAGACCCTAGCAATAGGTGGACGGGGAATTATGCCGTCACGAATTGCCAACATGAACTCAAGGCCTGACAACGAGAGCAATTTTGCGCGGTCGGGTAGGTCAGAGATCGAGGTCGCATCTGGCATTTGGTGTCCCTTAATTAGTTGTTCATTCTAGCGCGCCGCTTCGTAGGCTTCAAGCAACTTGAGGCCGACTATTATTTGAGACCTTGCCAATAGCGGTACAAATTCCGGCCACAACGGTTTCGCGGTTCATAGATCAGGGGGCCTGTCCTAGGCCGCTGACATATTGAAACTAACACAAGCCGCTTTATCTCTTCAAATCAGAGGCCTAGAGAATTAAGTGGTATTGACTTATTTGTTAGGCGTACCAAGCCTTTAAAGCTTTCGGTAGCTGGAATCCGGATGCTTAAACTGGCGGATCGAGTTCTGCCGTAAATTGATGCGACCGAAGAAGAATTTCGTGCGTACTATCTAGAAAGACTGGGTGCTTGCACATTGCAATTGAATGCCATGCTCGTTTTGTATGGTTATTACCCATGTTGGATGCGTTTCGCAAAGCCTTGCCTGATGTTGATATTCGTCCAGGTTTGGTCCTTGATGCATTGCCCGCGTTAGCTCGTGAAGAGGTGGATCTGATGGTGTCGTTCGAACCTGAGCAACACCCTAATTTAGAATTCTCGCCCTTGTTTGATTATGAGCTTATTTTTGTTGCTTCAAGTCAACATGTACTGGTACAAAAGAAATGGATTAGAGCGCAGGATTTTCGTAATAAAATTTTGATTACCTACCTGATAGATAGATCTCGACTCAATATTTTTTCTTAGCTTTTGGTGCCTGCAAAGGTTGAGCCAACCGCTATTCGTTAGGCTGAGCTTACAGTGGTGATCTTGCTTTTGGTTGCGTCAAATCGCGGCGCTGCGGTGTTGCCGGATTGGGTGATGCGTGAGGTTCGCTTCAATTCAGATTATGTCACCCGGCCACTGACAGAGAAAGGCCTCACCCGCAGACTTTATGCGGCAATCCGCTCAGAAGACACTACAAGGCCCTTTGAGGCGCATCTGTTGAAACTGGCTCGCACAGTGCCGGTGAAATTGCAACGCAGCTAGCCCTTGGCAAGTCCGCCTTGGGGGCGTATAGCCCACCCCTGATCTGCAGGAGTATCACCATGGCGCAAAGTGCAAATATGAACGTAATGATCGCGACAGCTCGAAAGGCTGGCCGAGCATTAGCAAAAGATTTCCGCGAAGTCGCTAACCTGCAGGTATCGGTAAAAGGGGCTGCTGATTTTGTATCACGTGCAGACATGCATGCTGATCAAGTGGTCAAAGAAGAATTGATCGCAGCGCGACCAACCTACGGATTTTTGGCGGCGGAACGCAGTGAAATTGAAGGCAAAGATCCAACTCGTCGTTGGATTGTAGATCCAATGGTTGGTGTTACAAACTTTCAGCACGGCATACCTCACTATGCGGTAACAATTGCGCTTGAGCACAAAGGCGAAATCATAGCTGGTGTGATCTATGATGCGGCGCAAGACGAATGCTTTTTTGCGGAAAAAGGTCAGGGTGCTTGGATGAACGAAACTCGTATGCGAGTTTCAGGTCGTCGCACTATGTCTGATTGTGTGTTTGCGACAGGTATGCCCAGTGCAGGCCGCTCTGATCTCCCACAAACACTAACGGATTTGGCGCAAATTCTACCTGTGTCTGCTGGCGTTCGAAATTTGGGCGCTCCCGCGTTAGATTTGGCATATGTGGCAGCAGGTCGGGTTGATGGGTTTTGGGAACGCAGATTGAAGGTATGGGATCTTGCCGCTGGTATTATTATCCTTAAAGAAGCCGGCGGATTTGCGGAATCCATCAATATAGGTGGAAACATGTTGCAAGATGGTACGGTTATCGCTTCCAACGACCAAATTTTTCCGCAACTTGCCAAAGCGATTCGCAAGGGTAGTTAAGGTCTATAGGTATATGACTTGACAGATGCGCCTAATGGACCACCATCAACTGATGAAATATCTATTTGTATTGCTCATCAGTAGTGCCGCAAGCGTTGGTTATGCGGATTGCCCTGATAATCCGCCGATTATGGCAGCCTTAAATCAAGCCTATCAGAACCTTGAATCCTCAAAATTGCCATCAGATTCACATGCAGTCACAGACAAGCTATGGCGGCTTTGGACCCAAGCACCTGATGGTAAGTCACAGCGGCTTCTGAACAGAGGTATGCTCAGTATACGTCAAGGTAATCTGCAGGCTGCAGAAGCCCATTTAAGTGCTCTAATTACTTATTGCCCAGGCTATGCCGAAGGGCACAACCAGCGAGCTTTAGCTCGTTATTTGGCTTTTGATCTTGAAGGCTCTTTAGTGGATTTGGCCCGTACGCTTTCTATTCAACCCAGGCATTTGGGCGCTCTCTCCGGCAAAGGACTGACGCATTTGGCTCTTGGGCAGGAGGCCAAAGCTGAATTTTTTTTTCGAAAAGCACTATCTCTTAACCGGTTCATGCCGGAGCGGGGCTTAATCCCAAATCTAGGCACTGATTTATAAAGAATTTGTCTTTACACGCCTCGCGTTTTGCCTATGTTCGCGATTGTGCCCTCGTGATGGAATGGTAGACATAGAGGACTTAAAATCCTCAGGCTTAACGGCCGTACCGGTTCGAGTCCGGTCGAGGGTACCACCTAGAAAAAGCGCCGAAAATGTCCGGTGGTAATGGAAGGTCTTGAAAAGCACTGCCCGGGGATGATCATCCAGTTTTCGACAGGGGGGCGCTCTGGCGTGGGTAAAACGCGGGGCGGTATGCTGTCCCTCAAACCCGACATGGCGTCCTTGTCGGTTGGGTCCAACAATTTTCCAACACGCGTATATGAAAACTCACCGGATCTTGTGGGGTGGCTTGCGTCTGAGACGTTGACCTATCAAGTCAAGCCAGAGATCGAGGCCTTTGATCTTATCCACATCATTTAGGCACATGAGATGTTCAAGAATGCTCAGATTGCCATACTGCCATATGTCCAGTTCGTAATAGGCGTCAAAAATGCCATGCCCGTCGACCATCATGTTTTTGATTACTACATTGTAACTATAAAACGCCTTTTTGGCGCAGGGACCCCCTGGTGTGCTGCTGGGATTGGTGCAAACCAGATTATCCTTAATGAATGGGCAATATCATTGGGTGGTCACGCGCGCACCGGTCTGGAAGACAACATAAGACTGGATCGGACCTGCTGCGCCGTCAAACGCAGCCTTGGTCAAGCGCACCGTTGAGGTCTGTGAAAAATACGAGCGACCTGCCGCCACCTATATGCAGGCACGTGAAATCCTTGGTCTGCGCCCATTTACCAGCTGAACGTCTACATCCAAAAATCACTCTGCTTCAGAGCATTGTTTGAGGACCTCAAGGGTAAACCTGAGGTGGAAGACTGGGTGCTCACTGGCACGATGGTGTATTTAAACGATGCCTCTTTCTTTTATTCACTGGTTTTGTTTAAGTAGACAAAATCTATTAATTAAATCTGTCTAACCGTAATAGTCTTGCTTGCCAGTGCTTTTATGAGACAGGCTGTAGACTTTACTGATGATCCAAATGAATTCTCTCTGAGAAAGCTGTGCAAATTATGAACCTACTTAAAAAGCTTGTCATTGCTTGCGTCATTATCTTTTCAAGCCTGTCGGTAAGCAGTGCTAATTCAGCTCAATTAAAAAGTATTGAAATTTTTAACGTAAGTAGTTTGCAGAATGACTATTTTATTAACATGGCTAAGTATGCTGAAGAACAAATGGCATCCCTTGCAGCCAATACAATTGTGATAGTGTATCCTATTGGAAGGTTCCTTACTGGTGAAAATCCAAAGAATAACTCAACTTCATTTAGAGGTGCCTCCCATGAAGTTGTACTTACTGAAACTCAGGTAAATAAAATTAATCTACGAGTATCCAATTTTCTACAAAAGGCATCCTGCCTTTCAGCCAAGGACAAAAAGCGAATTTCCATGGATATTGATTGGTGGTTGAGAAATGGTGGCGCAAGCCAACTTCAAGACCCAATATGTAAAAAAAATAGGCTTGTTATGATATCAATAGATCCTGATAGAAAAAGAGATAAAAGGGATTTATCACGAGTATTTTTTCATGAATTATATCATTCGTTTCAGCATGATCTTAACGATAACTGCAGAGGGCCGAATGACTTATGGGTCATAGAAGCAGGTGCAGAATACTTTGCTCAACACTCAATAGCAGCATATGGAGGTAAACCAGAAAACTTTATTAACGATTTACTTAAATTTGTTTTGTGGCATGCTAGAATGCTTGGAACAAAACTGAAAGACCCTGGTGTGGCGGAGAAAGGATTGGGTGCATTAAGATTAATGATACAGAAAGGATGGCTTGATGAATCAAGAATTCTTAATGGAAGTTTTTTTCATAAATGTGCACGAGTTGAAGAATTCAAAAATAGTAATCCCCATGTGCAGTACATAAAAAAAAATTGGCACAAAATCGAAAAAGTGAATGGAGCTTATACCTTTAATTTACCAAAGTAGCTCATCTTGAGATACTATCAGACTAAACTGCCTTGAGACGGGCAGGGCTCATTTGTAGCCTCGCCGAATGACAAAGCACGCTCCATTTCGCTATTTTAAAACCAGCCCTGAGGTCAGTCGTTTGGCTGTCATGATGTATGTTCGATTCCCACTTTCGCATCATAATGTTGAGGAGTTGGTTCACGAACTGGGAGATTACCAACCCAGAACTAATTCAATCACGAACCCCATCTCTATTCACGTATCAATTTTAAGCTGAACCGTGCCGCTACTCTCGCTGAGTGGCGTCCTTACCTCTGGCGTCCAAGGCCCTTGAGAATGCTGGTTGCAATAAAGGTAATAGCGGCGACGCACACAATGGACGGGCCTGCAGGCGTATCAAGCACATAAGCCGCGCGCAGGCCGATAATAGCGGACAGTATCCCGATCAAACCGGCGGCGATGGCCATACCTTCAGGTGTCCGAGACAAAGGGCGTGCTGCAGCTGCTGGAATGATCAACATGGCAGCAATAAGCAGGACACCAACTACTTTGATGGCGACCGCAACGGTAATTGCTAGCGCAATTGTCAGCACCAGTTGCTCACGTTTTGGGTTGATCCCGCTTGCGTAAGCCAGATCCTCGCTCAACGTCGAGGTCAGGAGGGCCGACCAGCGCCAGCCGATCAACGCGACAACAAGTGCTGCTCCGCCCCAGATAACCGAAAGGTCCCCGCGCGAGACAGCCAGAATATCACCAAAGAGATAGGCCATCAGGTCAATCCGCACACCCGAGAGGAAGGACACCGCGACTAGTCCGAAGGCAAGCGCCGAATGCGCAAGGACCCCCAGCAAAGTGTCCATCGCGTAGCCCCTACCAGACAGCACGCTGACGACCAGCGCCATGAGCAAGGCCACAACCACCGTCCCAACGAATATTGACATCGAGAACGCTAACGACAGTGCAACACCAAGGATAGCGGCATGCGCGGTGGCATCCCCGAAATAGGCCATGCGACGCCAGACCACAAAGCAGCCCAAAGGTGCTGAGGCAAAAGCCACGCCAATTCCGGCCAGTGCCGCACGCACCATAAAATCATCAAGCATTATTCTGTGGCCTCTGTATGGTCATGGCAATGATCGGCATGATCGTGGCCGTGGTCGTGTTCATGACGGTAAAGTGCCAGTGCGCCTCCAGTTCCTGTGCCGAACAACGCTCTATATTCTGGCGCAGATGCAACCACCGCCGGTGTCCCTTCGCAGCAGACATGACCGTTAAGACAGATAACGCGGTCAGATGCGCTCATCACGACATGCAATTCGTGACTGATCATAAGAACTGCACAGCCTGTGTTCTGACGCACAGTTTCGATCTGTTGATAAAAAGATGCAGAACCGCGTTGATCAAGCCCCTGCGTGGCTTCATCTAAAAGCAGTAAATCAGGTTTCGCTATCAGTGCACGGGCAAGCAAAACTCGTTGGAATTGACCGCCTGACAGCTGTGAGAGTTGCGCTTTTTCCAATTCGGGCACGCCTGCCTGTGCTAGCGTATAATCGATATCGGCAGCTGTGACGCCGCCTGATAATTTTAAGAACCTTGAAACTGTGATGGGCAAGGTTTCATCGATGTGGAGCTTTTGTGGGACATATCCAATTTTAAGGCTACCCGCCTGCACGACACGGCCTTGGAACGGCTTGATTGCACCGATAATCGCCCTGAGCAGGCTGGTTTTACCTGATCCGTTCGGGCCAACAATTGTTACAATCTCACTGGGCTCGACACGCAAAGACACGCGCGACAGTGCCGTCCTTGCGCCATAGCGAACGCTGAGGCCTTCAACCTGAACAAGGCTCATGCGTCGGCCTTATCTAAACAAGATGGGCATATACCTTCGGCCTCAATGACAGTTCGCTCTATTCTAAAACCGGTGGCGCCTGCTGCGTCGCGCAAGGCACCCCGCGTCTCAGAAGATAGTGCTTCGGCCACTGCATCGCACAACCGGCAAATCATAAATGCTGGCGTGTGGGAATGGTTCGTGTGGGCGCAGGCAATGAAGGCATTCAACCGTTCAATCTTATGGGCCAAACCATTTGTGACAAGAAAATCCAACGCGCGATACGCAACCGGAGGTTGTGATCCAAATCCATCTTCGCGTAGCCTATCAAGGATCGTATATGCGCCAAGCGCGCGATGATCTTGCAGTAAGATCTCGAGCACCTTGCGCCGCACAGGCGTAAAGCGAAGACCGTCCGCCGCACAACGGGCGTCGGCTGTGGTCAGCGCATCGCTCATACATGTGCTATGATCGTGCTGCGCAAACCCTAAGGGGCCATTTTTTACATCTAATTTTTTTGATTTACTTGTCATGTTATTACGTTTCGTTTAAATAATGTGTAATGTTATATAATCACATGGAAACCTCGATGTCTAGAAAACTTCTTACCCTGTCCCTTACTGCCACTTTGATGGGTGCTGCTGCCTACGCGGACACGCCGCAGGTTGCAGTGGATATCGTCCCCGTTCATTCTTTGGTAGCGCGGGTTATGGATGGTGTCGGCACGCCTGATTTGATTATTCAGCCTGGTGCAAGCCCCCACGAATATAGCCTACGTCCGTCTGAGGCTGCCGCCTTGCAAAACGCCGATCTTGTGTTTTGGATTGGACCCGATTTGACGCCTTGGCTGACAGATACGATTGAAACGCTCGCACCGGATGCCGCTGTGACTACTTTGCTGGAAGCAGATGGCACGATCGAATTGGAGTTTAGGGAAGGTTCGTTGTTTGAGGCCCATGACGATCATGAAGAAGATGAGCATGGAGATGACGACAATCACAAAGACGATGATGATCACGCCAACGAGGCGCATGATGACCATAAGGAAGAAGGCCACAATGATGAAAAGGCTGACCACGACGATCATTCAGATGATGATCATGACGACGAGGAAGCCGGTCATGATGAACATGACCACGGCGACCATGATCCACACGCATGGTTGTCACCGCAAAATGCAATGACTTGGATGAACGTGATTGCGGGTCAGCTTTCTGCTGCCGATCCGGACAACGCAGGTGCCTATTTTGCGAATGCTGCGGCAGGTCGGGCCGAAATCAAAGTCTTGATTGGTGAAGTAACGGCAACGCTTGACCCGGTCCGTGATGGTCGCTTCATCGTATTCCATGACGCGTATCAGTATTTCGAAATGGATTTTAATTTTCTGGCATCTGGTGCCATTTCCATGAGTGATGCGTCTGATCCAAGTCCGGCACGGATTGCAGAAATCCAAGATTGGATCGCCGACCAAGGCATCGATTGCGTTCTGGCGGAACCGCAGTTTAATCCGGGCCTTGTTGCAACTGTTCTCGAGGGAAGCGACGCGCAGACGGGCATTCTTGATCCCCTTGGTTCTGATCTGGAGCCGGGTTCAGCGCTTTACCCTCAACTGATCCAAAACCTGTCAACCGCTCTAGCAGGCTGCATGTAAGAATATCCGCCCTGTAAAGCCCCAGACTAAAAAGCCCCAGACTAAAACTTGGAGCACAAGTATTCCGTGTCACATAAATTTTGGGGCTTAATATTAGTTGCGATGTGCCTTGGTGGAACCGCCAAGGCACATCCGCATGTCTTTGTTGATGCGCGCACTGGTTTTACTGTACCCTAATGAGCTGAAATCAGGGGGGCTGTTAATCAATTGGTCGTAGGTTCTTGGCAACAGAAACCTCCGCTGTTGGCGGGCAACATTACTGATTTGTAACGTGACTACTACCTAAGAAAAACGGAGTGTTAAAATGATATTATTTATTAATTTTTGGGAAGCGGACGCTTAATGAAGGTGATCGAAGAGGATAGTGAAATATGGAAGTCTTGATTAACAATTATGCACCCAGTTTTGAGGATATTACTGGTCTTATAGGTGGCCTCTTGGGCTTTGCAGCGTTCATTATATCTTATAAACAATGGAAAATGACGAACCGTAAAGTTGCAATGCTGACGGACTCAGGAGCAATCTTCGAAGTTCTTCCAACATGGTACTCTAGCCGGATGGTAGACGATTATTGGCTTTTTGGCTTACAGATGACAGGCGGACAGATCGTTGTTATTGTAAGAATTATAGGAGTATCATCCGATAGCAAATGGATGGACGTGGAACTGGCAACACAAGACGAGATAACATCACAACTGAAAATAGATCAGCCCATGACTTTTGCTGTGGCGGATGATCGAAGAATGGCTTGCGTTCAGATAGCTGGAATTCAAACTGCATTAGATTTACAGCATAGTTAGCTATTACTTTTGGCCGATCCCACTACAGGATATCAAGAGCGTCTAGGCAGAGTGCTTGAAGTATGACAGTGACCAACGCTGGCTAATAGCTTTGATCAGTGACAGCGGCATGCGGTTGTCTGAAGCCTGTGGGCTCTTGGTTGACAACACAAAGCGAGATGCAGAAATTCCTACCTTGATATTAAACCTCACCCTTGGCGACGTCTGAAGACTAAGGGCAGTGCACGGCAGCTTCCGTTGGTGGCCAGCAGCCTTTGGGCAGCTCAGCATGTAATAACAAAAGCATCTGGAGCTTTTGAATTCCCCCGGTACTGTAATGATACGGCGGTCAAAGCGAACTCGGCAAGTGGGTCTCTTAATAAGTGGCTTAGGGTAAGGGGTCCAGATAGATGCGTTGTGCACTCATTTGGTATTGCTTCAGGGACCAGTTGAGAAATATTGGCTGTCCATCAGAGATCATAGACGAGCTTGGGGGCTGGAGTAAGATAGGTGTGGGTAGTCATTATGGCATTGGACATGATGAGGGTCTCAAGTACAAGTAAATGCTAGAATTGCAGACTAGGTGACTTAGTTTGCAGCTTTCTTAGTTTTTTCTTTAAGTCTGTGCCTTAGACGTTCTTGTGCTTCCTCACTTCCATCATGGAATGTACCGAACCATTTATCCAAGGGTAGAATTCCGTCTGCATAGTTGCACTCAAAGTACTTGTGATGAAGATAGTGTGCGTAACTGTCAGCACTGAAGGTTTTGTCTTCGCTAGTTTTAATTCTGTCAAAACCGGTATGCCCGGGTGCAGGACTCAGTCCAGCATGAACGAGTGTTACCATTACAAACGCGGGGTGGAAGGGAAATAGCAGATACAAAAGAGCGCACGAAAAATAAAACAGATGCTCGATTGGATGCATGGCCAATCCAGACCATGGCCCCGGGTTTACATTTTTGTGATGGATCCTATGTGCCATAGCGTACAACGGTTTAGAGTGAATAAGTCGGTGGATCAGATAAAAGTGTAAATCGCGCCATAGGTGCACGAGTAAGACCATAGAAATGAAATAGATCCAGTTCTCTTGTGCATTAATGACGGATACGTATTCATTTGCGGCAAGCCATAGTATCCCAATTTCAAATCCAGTCCAAATCGTTACGCCGCTTGCAAAAGTAAGAAAAATATTATCGAGATTCTGATTGCCAAACATAAATTGCTTTGACTTTTCAGACGGCCAACGTGGGTTAAATTTAAACTCTAAATCTTGGGCTCGTTGGGTGTAAAGGTGGTAATGAAACGCACCAAAATAAAGGGCAACTAAAACACTATTTCGAGTAAAAGCGATCAAAAATACTTTAACATTGAGTTGAGCATACGCTTCTAATGGTGGCGAAAAATAGAACCATGATAAAAGACCAACCAGAACGTAAAATAAATTCCACGGCATAAAATACCCTGGAATAGAGAACACCCAACTGAGGGCCCCTATCGGTTTGAGCGGCCAAACGAATACTGGAGGATAACCAATCCTTTTATTAGGCTTGTAATGCCCTCTTTTGTCGCGGTTTCCATAGTCAGATTCAGCCAAGATTAACCATAATTCCGTTGCAAAGGTTTAAGTTCCTTGCAAATCAGGCGCTTGGTCCATGGATCTTGGTTTAAGTGGACCCCCACACAGGGTTCGATTCCTTACCAAGGACCTTGGTCCGAGTGCGTTCATTGCAATAACAATATGTTAGCAACCCACAAGGACAACGCAAGTGCCTTGTTCTGGTACCCCCAGCAGTACCACAGTCCAAGAGCAGGGGTTACTGTGCCTAATTGCTACAGGTGAGCTGCACGGGCCGAGACCGAGGACCCCGGATCACCGGCCGAGCGTGTCGGATACCGGCCCTTTAGTGTTGGGGGGGGCATCTCTATTCACGTATCAATTTCAAGCTGAGCCATGTCACTGCTTTCGCTGAGTGGCGCCAACTATTGATCGCATAGACTTAAGCTGTGCCAGCAATCTGATGCGTGTTCTCATCTGTCTGACAGCACCCTGCCATGCCTTAGCTCCCCATCATGCTTTTACGTCTTTCTTTCACCTCCTCATTAGCCGCGCTTGTTCCATCGTGGAACGAGCCAAACAGTTTGTCCCAAGGGATTTCTAGTGATCTGTAATTACACTCGAAATAACGGTGGTGCATCTGGTGGTGAAAGGTGCCGAGTTTTAGTCAGTCTTCGTCTTTAACAACAAGGCCCTCAAATCCCGTATGCGTGGTGGCTGCGGTGAGCGCATAATACTGCAAATGAAACAAGATATGCACCGGATAGGCTGCGACGATCCAATGGATCAGAACGGAGCCAAGAAAAATGGCGTGCTCAACCGGATGCATAGACAGTTCAGACCATGGCCCCACATTGATATTGCGGTGATGCAGAGAATGCATGTGTTTATACAGAAACGGCACATGCAGCAAACGATGTATCCAGTAGAAATAGAAGCTCTCCCAAATGGGTATCAGCAGGAACATCGAGACGAACCAAAACGGGTGTGCGGCCCATGTCAGCATCGGCGCATATCCATTTGCTAACGCCCAGAACACTCTCTCATCAAATCACCCTATTTTGACCCACATGCGCTGACGTCAGACAGGTGGGAGATGTACTGCAAGTGTAACAACCACACCTAACCATCAAACATCGATCCATATCTAGCCCTGTCATTGCCATGTAAATCAGGCCAATTAGACGTGAATGGAACACTGGGAGGCAGCCATTTATTATCGGCTAAAATACTGTAACTATGTAACTTAATCGATAAGTTCTTTACAGACGTGACATATGGCTCAGGCCAAGGGTACCACCTAAATATCAAAATGGTACATAAATACTAAAAGCAATGATAACTTAAAAAAATTGAGTAGTCTCTTATGGCGAGCCTGAAACGATACAGAAGCTTTCTAATTTCTGTAGGTTGGTTGTCGTGATGTTTTTTTAAGGAGACTTTTAAGTTTGGGCATACGCTTTAATTTTCTGTTGGCAAACGCCCATCACCTTTTCATCCCAGAAAAGCGGACGACCCCGATAGTCATAGGTGATGTCTCCATCATTCAGAAGTGCTAGCTTGGAAAGCTTGAAATCACCGCCGGGTAGCGTAACGGCTACCAAAGCCCCGCGCCGACGCCGCACCCATGGCAGCCGA
>Ga0308012_10001483_pt1 | contig 12503 bp, 9 predicted proteins | sample Neamet179_FD_203133 | JGI IMG/M metagenome (GOLD analysis project Ga0308012, IMG submission 203133) | Marine microbial communities from water near the shore, Antarctic Ocean - #179 | ecosystem: Environmental > Aquatic > Marine > Unclassified | place: Southern Ocean | collected 2014-07-25 | reverse complement strand
CGGTTAAAAAATTAATGGCATTACAACTGATCAAAGCACTTAAATCACAAATAGGACCATTGGTTGGTAAAGCTGAAATACATGCTGGTGAGCATATCGTTGCTATTCAGGATAAATCTTTAGCGGCAATGCAAAATAAGCTCGACTTAGAGCAGCAAAGACTAACAGCATTAAAAGCGATAAACCCGAGTGTTCGTCAAGAGGAGATTGATTTTATTAGTCAACAGCGAGATGAGTTAACTCACTATATTGATAAAGCGCAATTAACCTTTGAAGCTATCCGCATGATAGTGGTCACTCACTAATCATTTTAAAACGTTAGACTGTTATTAGAGCTAAGTTCGTGTGAACTACTATCACATGAACTAAGCTCTGTTCCATTAAATATTTACTATTAGTCATGAGAAAAAAATGAGTGCAAACCCTGACTTCATCTATTTACCACCTATGTCTCCTTACCTTGATATTATTTATCAAGATGATGATATTGTAGTATTAAATAAAGCGAGTGGTATTTTAAGCGTACCAGGTCGCTTACCCGAACATCAAGATTGTTTACAAAATAGAGTTCAAAGAGTATTACCTTCGGCAACAATCGTGCATAGGTTAGATATGGCAACCTCTGGTTTAATGATAATGGCCTTAAATAAACCGGCGCATGTAGCCATCAGTCGTCAATTTGAACAAAGGAAAATACAGAAAAATTATCTTGCACGTGTATTTGGTCAAGTGAAAGACGTTGAAGGCAGTGTTGATTTACCACTGATATGTGACTGGCCGAATAGACCTAAGCAAATGGTTGATCATGAAAATGGGAAAAAATCATTAACCCATTTCCGAGTACTTAGTTACAGTGACTTGGTAAACGAGGAAGCAAGTACCTTAGTTGAATTAACGCCTGTTACAGGGCGATCTCACCAACTTAGAGTTCATATGCTTGCAATCGGCCACCCAATTTTAGGTGATAGATTATATGCAACAAAGGAAGCATTAACGATGAGAAACCGTTTACAACTTCACGCATTAAACATAAGCTTTTTTCATCCTAAAACGGAACTAGCTATTACGTTTAATGCACCCTGCCCTTTTATTTAAGGCTTTTTATTTTTAGTCGATGTATTGTATGTATATCGATACAATACGTGATAAAGCAAATAGATGGATTGTCTTTATATCGCTTTCATAAATTAACTTTAGAGGTGGAGCACTTGAGTAAGATCAATCATAAAAATTTCAATTCTGCATTACCCATTACATTAATCTTTTTATGTGTTTTTCTTAGTTCGATAAAGCTCACATGGGCTGAAGAAAAAGTTAATGATAGTGCATCTAAAGAAAGCTCCCCCAAGGAGACTACCGCTAAAGAACTCCCTAAAGCGGATATAAACTCAATAGAACCTCCTATTGCGCTAACAAAACAACATAAAGAAGACTTACAACATTATTTAGCTAAAGAACAAGTAAGGCCTTTATTAGCCGGCCCTGATGACTACATAACACTTGTGCAAAAATACACTAGCGCCAATAGCAAAGGAGTAGCTATTTTACTGCCTGAATGGCAACAAGGTGCTACTAATCCCAAAGCGATTAATTATTTACGTAACACCCTTCCTTCTCAAGGTTGGAACACCATATCTATCCAGCCGAATAATAAACCAGAGAACTTCCCATCAATTGCATTAACGGCTTCAGAACAAATAAAAGAAAATGAGTTAATACTTACGCAATATAAACGAAAGCTTGGCACGCTATTTAATGCCGTAATGAACACAGCCAAAGAATACCCAGGTATTGTATTAGTTATTGCTCAAGGAAATAATGGTGCATTGTTAATCGACATTTTCAGCCAAGAAAAAATTCAACAACCCAACGCGTTAATTTTACTCAGTAGCTACCTACAAAGTAATTATGATCTGGTTGATAGCGTTAATGAAAACTTTGCACATCAGCTAGCGCTCTCTGAAATGCCTGTACTTGATCTTTACCTTAAACTCGATAATCCACTAGTGTTGGCTAAAGCATCACAAAGAAAGTTAATGGCAACACAAGAAATGAAAACGTACTACCGACAACGACAACTAAATAATACAATTACCGGTTATTACCCCGAGAAAGAATTACTAAGCCAAATAAATGGTTGGCTCAAAGCTATTGGTTGGTAATATAACGCCTACAAATTAATATCTGAATTCGAATAACGATTGCACCTATACCCGCTCCACTTGAAGATGCAGGATCAGAGCTAAGCTAGGAAATCAGATCAAGGCGCGTTACGCAGTTAAGGGTTACTCAGGAGAATATGCTCCCAGCATTCTCTAACAAGCTACATCCGTGTAGCGTATTCTCAAAATCAATAACGCAGCATAAAGTGTTTCTAAACCAGCCCTAGGGGAAGCCTGAGCAAATCATCCCCTGCGTTACATTTATTTATAAGGGAACAACCCTTGATAAAAAGTGTGCCTTGAGTATGAATCGCTCAGACTTCCTGAAACGAGCATCTTCAAGTGGAACGGGTATATATTTTGAATTCAAGATATAGTAAATTTTGGTCATTATTTACTTATTCATTTAGAGCGTTTTACGATTAAATCGTAAGCACCTTGAATTTCCTGTGTCTTTTCTTTAGCACTTTCCATCATTGCTGGTGGCAGACCTTTAGCTATTAATTTATCAGGATGATGCTGAGACATTAATTTTCTATAGGCTTTCTTAATCACAGTCATGTCGGCGCTTTCATTAACACCTAACACCTTATAAGCATTAGCAAGCTGTTGACCACTAGCAGGAATATTTCCTGTACCTTGCTGCCTATAACCACTACCCGCTTGTTGTTGATGAAAACTAGTGCCCGCAATAATCATTTCCAGTAAGTTATCAAGTTCGTGCGCCGAATAACCTAGAAAATTTGCTATAGTGTGCAAAACTGAACGCTCTGAGCGGTCTAAATCACCATCACTAAAGGCGACTTGAATTTGTATCTCTAAAAACATTAACAATAAATCTTGCCTACTGCCCATCAAACGTTTGAACTTAACTAGACGGTCTTTAAGCGGAAAATCTGACGACTTACCTTCTCGAAAAGCATCTTGTGCTTGTTCACGTAAATCACTGCTTAAACCTAATTTATCCATATAAGCACTAGCGAAAGCAATTTCATGACTAGTAACCTGCCCTTTAGCTTTTGCTACGTGGCCCATAACAGAAAAAGTAGTATAGAAAAAAGCGGCCTGCCTAGAAACATCATCTTCTTTTCCTCCGGCCAAACCATTGAAATTAAAACCTCTACCGCGATCGAATATATGACCAAGCCAGAGACCAATCAAAGCACCAATAAGAGTTTTACTGAGCATAAAGCCAAACAAGAAACCTAAAATCTTACCCCAAACATGCATATTCCTGAAATTCCCTTAAATTTTAAATCATTAATTAATGAACGCTATTGCTCTAATATCTCGTTTATAGATGAACTATGACAGAAGAATTTAGCTCAACTGAAAAAATTGCTATATCATAGAGCAATTAGCCGTTAAAATAACTGATTCATCGCTATAAAATTAATTTATAAAATTTTACCAGTTTTCGGACAATAAATGCTTTTTTCCCGTACATTATTTTTTACTGTAACTATGCTACTTTTATGCTCTTCGCAAATTGTACAAGCTGAGAGCGATAGTAAAAAACAGCCCATAGAAAGTAAAGGGATTCAATGCCCGTTGCCAGAGTTTAGTGATATCGCTGCAGATATACCTCCAGTTATTGATAACAGTATTAGAATATCATCTTCGCAAACGAGTATAGAGCAAGATAAAAACGCATTATTTACCGGCTCTGTTATTTTAGTAGATAAAACACAAAAAATTACCGCTGACCAATTGGCTTTTAATCGCTTAAAAATGCAAATAGAAGCGGTGGGTAATATTCAATACCAAAGTGACCAGATTAATATTTTTGCTGACACATTAAGTGCAAGTAAAGTAGACCGTTCAACTCAAATGACATCTGCGTCTTATCAATTAGATGGTAACCCCGGTCATGGCGATGCTAAACAGTTATCGATAAACAACGAGGGGTTACTTAGCCTAATTGACTCTACTTTTACTACCTGCTTGCAAGAGGTACCTGATTGGCAAATAAAAGCATCTAAGATTAACCTTTCTTCAAGTGGAGATTTTGGAGAAGCTTACCATGCTCAATTTAGAGTAATGGATATACCTATACTTTATGTACCTTATTTTTCTTTTCCTATATCTAAAGAGCGACTTAGCGGATTTTTATACCCTGAACTTTCCACTTCCACTAACTCAGGCGTTGAATTCACCGCGCCTTATTATTGGAATATTTCTGAAAATTACGACGCTACTATCACCCCGCGCTATATGTCTAAGCGGGGGATGCAATTACAAACAGAACTTCGTTACCTTAATGATATGCAAGCGGGACAAGTTGATATTGAATATTTAAATCAAGATAAAAAAATTGAATCGAATGACGATGCTCGCTATTTGGCGCGTATTCAACATGTAGGTACTTTTTCAGATAACTTCCGTGCTTATGTCGACTTTACTACCATCAGTGATGATAATTATTTAGTTGATATCGGCAGTAATCAATATAATTATAACGATGCTTATTTATACCAAACGGGTGAGTTGGCTTATTTTGAAGATCGGTGGCAAGCAACACTAAAATTACAAGACTTTGAAGTATTAGGTGATCACCAATCTAGCTATAAAACATTACCTCATCTAGAGCTATCAGCCCAGCAACCTTTAAACTTTTTGAATGGTCAATTTGAAGTTTATTCTGAAATGACTAATTTTCAAACATCAGAACGAGATCAAGTAGAGGCAAATCGCTATCACGTTGAGGGTGGTTTTATTTTCCCAATAGCTAGACCTGCATGGTTCCTGAATTCAGAAGTAAAATTAATGCATACATATTATAAGCAAGACAATATTGCTCAAAACAGTGTTTTAGACGAAACTGTCGGAAGAACCCTACCTAAAGTGCGCATACATGGTGGTATAAACTTTGATAGAGAACTACTAGCGTTTGGTCAAAACTATCGCCATACAATAGAACCACAGATGCAGTACCTGTATGTACCCGAAAAAGATCAATCTATGATTGGTTTATACGACACTGCCGACTTACAAGATGACTTTCATGGTATATTCCGTGATACAAGTTACAGTGGTTTAGATAGAATAGCAGCAGCCAACCAATATACTTGGGGTATAACAAGTCGTTTACTTGATAACAAAAATTTAGAAATTATTCGTTTAAGCATTGGCCGTATTCAATATATTGGAGGTAGAAACACGGACCTTAACAATGACGCTTTGTTAACTGAAAATGTTGGACTCAATGAAACACAATCTTCATTAGCCGCTGACTTGTTTTATAGAATAAATCATCAATGGCAAGTAAGCGCAGATATTCAATATAACACCCTGGAGGATTTTACCAACAAAGGGCAAATAAACATTGATTATCAAATTAATAAATATCACCTAGTTCAATTGAACCATCGCTATACTCGTGGTGTCTCAGGAGAGACTCTAGAACAAGCGTCTCTATTAACAAGCTTTGCGATTAACAAAAACTGGGCTTTTGTAGGACGTGTAACTGAAGATTTACAGCAAGATAAAAGCTTAGAGTCCTATGCTGGATTCCAATATGAAAGTTGTTGTTGGGCGGTTCGTATTGCCTATCACCGACATATTAACTCAAACTTAGACCCTTTAAATACATCTGGCAGAGAAGAGTTTGATACAAGTATTAGCTTAAAATTCATTATTAAGGGCTTAGATGGAACACAATCAGCTATCGGTACTCAAGAAATGTTTGATAAAAGTATATTTGGTTATAAGCGACCATATCACCTACAGAATTAACGAAATACGAAAATTAGCGAAATACGCAAGATTTAGTTAATAATTTAATAAATAATTTAATAACAAGATAATATAATGAAAAATAAACTAAAAAAAATACTGTTCGCATCAAGTCTTATTGTGGCAACAATAACGGCTGTACAAGCCAAAGAAGAGCTACTCGATAGAGTGGCTGTCATTGTCAATAGTAGTGTAGTACTTGAATCTGAAGTTGATGATCTACTCGCCTACATCAAGCAACAAGCTAAAAATAACAACCAGGAATTACCTTCTGATAAAGCCTTACGTATCCAGGTTTCAGATAAATTAATTAATGACAGCTTACTTATCCAACTAGGTGAGCGAATGGGCATTCAAATTAGTGATGCGCAACTCGACCAAACAATAAACAACATGGCAAAAGAAAATAAGATGTCCTTAGCTGATTTCCGTCAAACGGTAATTAGCGATGGTGGTACTTATGAGAAATACCGAGAAAGTGTTCGCATTGAGCTCATTACAGGTGAAGTTAGTCGTAATAACGTCAGACGTCGTATTTTTGTTTCTCCACAAGAAGTCGATAATTTATTGAATGTAATGAAAGAACAAAGCACTAATGATATTGAATACCGCTTAGGGCATATTTTGATTGTATTCCCTACTGATGCAAGTCAAAGCGACTTAGATGCAGCAAAAACTCGTGCTAATAAAGTTGTAGAGTTACTCAATAGCGGTTCAGACTTTGCTAAAATTGCGATAACGTCTTCAGGCGATTCTAACGCGTTAAAAGGTGGTGATTTAGGTTGGAAGAACATTAATGAAATGCCAACACTCTTCTCTGAGTTAATTATTGATAAACCTAAAGACACTATTGTTGGCCCAATTCGTACCGGCTTAGGTTTCAGTATCGTTAAAGTTTTAGATGTTCGAGGTAGAGAAGTTGTTGAAGTTAAAGAAACAAAATCTCGTCACATCTTAATTAAGCCTTCTGTTATTTTAAGTGATGCAAAAGCGGAATCCTTATTACAAGGTTTTATAAATCAAATAAACGCAGGTGAAGCGACTTTTGAAGAATTAGCGAAAAAACATTCTGAAGGTCCAAGTTCAGTTAAGGGCGGTGATTTAGGCTGGGCAGATCCAGGCGGTTATGATCCTGCTTTTACCAAGGCCTTAGCTAGCATGAAAATTGGTGATCTTCATAAACCATTCCTTTCGTCTTTTGGTTGGCATATTATCCTGTTAGAAGATCGCCGTACGGTTGATGCCACCTCACAAATCAACAAAAATAGAGCTTATCAAATTCTCTTCAACCGTAAATATGGTATGGAGAATGCTCGTTGGTTAAAAGAAATACGAGACGAAGCTTATATTGAAGTTTTTGAAAAGGATAATAAATAATGACACAACGCATTGCAATTACCCCCGGAGAACCTGCAGGCATAGGTCCTGATTTAATTATTAGCATAGCTCAAAATTCTTGGCCCGTTGAGATGGTTGTTATTGCGTCTAAAGCTTTACTGATCGAGCGTGCAAAATTATTATCACTACCATTAAGTATCATAGAATACGACCAAAATGCACCCGTTACACCACAAGAAGCAGGAACTTTGACCGTGCTGAATGTGGAGCTAGACCAACCTTGTATTCCAGGGACGTTAAATAGTGCCAATGGCGCTTACGTGGTAGAAACATTAAAAATTGCGAGTGAAAAAAACATATCGGGTGAATTTGATGCAATTGTTACAGGTCCAGTGCACAAAGGCTTAATAAACCAAGCCGGTATAGCATTTAGCGGACATACTGAATACTTTGCTAATCAAGCTAACTGCACCGATGTTGTTATGATGTTAGCAACCAAAGGTTTACGTGTTGCTTTAGTGACTACGCATATACCATTAGCTTATGTTGCTAAAGCAATAACATTTGATCGTTTACAAAAAGTAACACGTATATTACATCATGATTTAAAAGAAAAATTCGGCATCAAATCTCCAAAAATCTATGCTTGTGGCATTAACCCTCATGCAGGTGAAGATGGACATCTTGGCCGTGAAGAAATAGAAGTAATGGAACCTGCTTTTGCTGAACTTCGTGCCGATGGCATTGATGTTATTGGTCCATTACCTGCTGATACTATTTTTCAAGAAAAATATTTAGCACAAGCTGATGCTATACTTACTATGTATCACGACCAAGGATTACCGGTATTGAAATATAAAGGGTTTGGTTCTTCTGTAAATATTACATTGGGCTTACCTTTTATTCGAACTTCCGTTGATCACGGCACAGCATTAGAGCTAGCAGGTACAGGAACAGCTGATTCAGGCAGTTTTATTGAAGCAATGACCAATGCTATTAACTTAGCTAAAAATAAATAGTACTGGTTAGATAGTACATAAAAGTCCAATTCAAAGAGTTAATTAAGAAATAGTTATGAACGACAAAAAACATTTAGGTCACCAAGCAAAGAAACGCTTTGGACAAAACTTTCTCCATAATGACGCTGTTATCAGTGACATTGTCGATGCTATCAACCCCGAACCAGGTGAAAACCTTGTAGAAATTGGTCCAGGGTTAGGCGCATTAACCGAACCTGTCATTGAGCGTGCGGGTAAATTATCGGTCGTTGAATTAGATAGAGACCTAGCACATAGACTCCGTCATCACCCTTTTCTAGCAAAGGATTTAACTATATATGAAACCGATGCATTAAAATTTGATTTTGCTGAACTTTCTAGTGATGACAGTCCATTAAGAATATTTGGTAACCTTCCTTATAATATTTCTACACCGCTTATCTTTCATCTTTTAACATTCAAAGATAAAGTAAAAGATATGCACTTTATGCTGCAAAAAGAAGTGGTACAACGAATGGCTGCAGGGCCTCATTGTAAAGCTTACGGCCGCTTATCAATAATGACACAATATCAATGCCAAGTATTTCCGGTCATGGAAATTGGACCTGAAGCATTTAAGCCTGCGCCGAAAGTAGACTCTGCTATTGTAAGATTAATACCTCATGCACATATTGAAAACCCAGTTAAAGATATCAACGCATTAAATACCGTATGTTTAGCTGCCTTTAACCAACGTAGAAAAACCATTCGCAATAGTTTCAAAAAAATAATTAGCGAAGAGCAGTTAACAGAATTAGGTCTTGATGCTAATTTACGTCCTGAAAATTTAACACTTGATGATTACATAAAGCTTGCAAATTTTATTTTTGATAACCCACCAGAAGTAGCACCCGTTAAAGAAAAAAGGCGCATGTCTAAAAATAGAACAACTCAACAGTCTAATGACTTAACAGAGGACTCTGCACCTACAGCAGAATAACTTATGGCAATTTATTTGGTTGGCGATATACAAGGTTGCTGTAAAGAGTTAACCGCTCTGCTATCAAAAATAAATTTTGACCGTAAAATTGATACACTTTACCTTGCGGGCGATTTAGTCGCCCGAGGTCCTGACTCACTTGATACCCTCCGTTTAGTAAAGTCTCTTGGTAAAAGCGCCAAAATCGTCTTAGGTAATCACGACTTACACTTATTATCTGTTCACGCAGGTATCAAGAAAGCTAAAGCTTCTGATAGATTATCGGCGTTACTGGCTGCTCCAGATGTTGATGAACTTATGGATTGGTTAGCCGTTCAGCCTTTAATACAAAAAATATCCGATTCAAACTCTTCTTCCATCAATAAAAATAATTTATGTAATGAAGCCTATATGAGCCATGCAGGAATATCACCTCAATGGGATTTATCTGATACGCTAACACAAGCAATTTTTGTTCAAGACAGACTTTCGAGTAATAAGCGTAATACCTGGTTAGCGCAGATGTATGGTGAAGAACCCAACTGTTGGCACCAAGCAAAAACAGAAGTAGAAAAATTTAGGTATAGCGTCAATGCATTAACCCGAATGAGATATTGCTTCCAAGATGGCTCTCTTGAGTTTGAATTAAAAGAGTCTCCTGAAAATACTAATAATACCAAAACTCCAGAGGTATCCCCCTGGTATGAGTTATCTCAAACCATCAATGATACTCCATGGGTTTTTGGACATTGGGCTTCTTTAATGGGTAAGTGCTCGCACACTAATATTTATCCGTTAGATACGGGTTGTGTCTGGGGTAATCATTTAACTGTGCTTCGCTGGCATGATAAAAAATATTTTACACAAGAAGCAATACTAAGTGATTAATATCAATAGACGTTTATTGTACAATCAACCAATTTAAGTCCCCCCTATTAAATATTTAATTAATATAAAAAATTAATTAAATATTTACTGTTTTTCAACGAAACAAGCTACGCTTGATATATAAACTAAAGATTTACTATTTTTTGCCGATACAAGCTACGCTTGATATATTGAACTAAATTAGTACATTACTAAATAACCTCCCAATTTGGTGGACTCTATGAATTTAACTGTAGCCATAAAAATAATTGGTGGCTTTGCCATTATTTCCATTTTACTTATTGTCATAAGCGTTATATCGCTATCCAATCTAAACACCATTAGCGATTCGACCCAACAGCAAAATACATTAGCAATTCCAACGCTTAAAGCAAGTAATGAGCTGACCCTTCAATTAAGTCAAATGTCTTATTTGGCTTTACAGGGTTATTATCAAAAGGATATTGAATCCTTAGCAAGTGAATTTAAAAAATATAAAAAGACAGAAACTCAATTCAAGGGACACTTATCGGAATTAAAAGAAACGGTGGCAAATGAACAAAATTTATTAGCTAACTTAAGTCAAGTGGACCAACTTTATGTAAAACTTCATAATGCGGGTACAAACTTGTTTGATAGTCATAAAACTAGTCTCGAGCAACAAGAGTTATTTACTGATAAAATAGATATTCTAGAAGAGAAAGCCGATGATACTATAACGCTACTATTAGATTTATCAGATCATAAATGGGCCGACAGTAAACTCCGCCGAGCTATTAGCTTAAGTGAGCAGCTAGAAACAGAATTGAATTCCGTTATTTCTTCATCTATGGACTATCGAGATACCATTGAATATGAAGAGGCAAAGTTTTTAGAGGGCGAAATAAGTCGAAATATTATTGAGGCAATAAAATCCATTGAATCGATGACGGTTGAATTAGATAAATATGATATTGAAGAAACATCAGAAGAGGTCAATTCGACCTTTAAAGAAATCCAACAACTTTTATCCAAAGATAATGGCATAATATTCCACAAATCAACGCAATTGAGTGCCAATAAAAAAGCATCACTTATGCTTAAAGAAGAAGAGAAATTAGCTTCGCAAGTTAACAAAATTTTAGAGACGCAAATGGAACTTGCAAACCAAGCTACGATTATGAGCAGTAAACAAGTCGAAGACTCGGTTCAAAGTGGTACTACCCAAACATCAATTATTATGGTGATTTCTATTATAATTGCGTTAATTATTGCCAGAGTCACACTTATAGGTATAACCCGTCCGCTTGCTCGTGTTAATGAAATGCTTAATATCGTTGCTTCTGGTGACCTTTCTAAGAAGCTAGATGAAAGTGGTGAGGATGAATTTGCGCAATTATCAAGAAATTGTAATTTACTTATTGATAGCTTACGTAATTTAATTGAAAGTATTGTTAACCGTTCCGCGCAGTTAGCTACTGCAGCGGAAGAAACGTCTGCCGTTACCGCGCAAAGTACTTCTGCAATTGAAGAACAACGAAATCAAGTAGAACAAGCGGCTTCTGCGACTACAGAAATGAGCAGCACTGCCCAAAGTGTACTCTCGAGTGCGAACGATGCCCTAGGCGAAATAAAACATGCCGACGATGAAGCTGAGCGTGTAAAAGTTATATCATCAAGAAACCGACAAACTATAGAGCTACTTGCTAGTGAAGTTGAGTCTGCAGCCCAAGTCATTAATCAATTACAACAAGACAGTGCTTCAATAGGTAGTATTCTTGATGTCATTCGCAGTATTGCAGACCAAACGAACCTACTTGCATTAAACGCTGCTATAGAAGCTGCTCGTGCTGGTGAGCAAGGACGAGGTTTCGCCGTAGTTGCTGATGAAGTAAGGACATTAGCGAGTAGAACACAAACATCTACCTCTGAAATTCAAACCATGATAGAAGCACTACAAACAGGGGCAGGAAAAGCTGTAATAGCAATGGATGCTGGTAAGTCTAAAGCCACTGAATGTGTAACTCAAAGTGAAGAAGCTGATCAAGCACTAGAAGTTATCACGCATGCTGTACATGAAGCGTTTGATAGAAGCTCACAAATAGCAACAGCAGCTGAAGAACAAAGTGTTGTCGCACATGAAATTAGTGAAAACCTTGAGTCTATTGTAACTATTGCAGAACAAACTACTGCTGGCTCTCAACAAACAGCAACCTCAAGTAGTGAAGTGGCGCGTTTAGCTGAAGAGCTTCAACAATCAGTGCAAGAATTCAAACTATAACCAATCTATATCTAACCTATAACGATGTATAAAGCTGTGAGTCATTATTTACTTAGCTCACAGCTTTAATTACAGTTTTAATTACAGTTTTAATTACAGTTATGGTTGACATCCTGCTAGCTAACTATATAATGCACCCAGCTTGAAGTTAGTTTATTTTTTTGTACACCATTTCGATGTTATCT
>Ga0308012_10001478_pt1 | contig 12539 bp, 5 predicted proteins | sample Neamet179_FD_203133 | JGI IMG/M metagenome (GOLD analysis project Ga0308012, IMG submission 203133) | Marine microbial communities from water near the shore, Antarctic Ocean - #179 | ecosystem: Environmental > Aquatic > Marine > Unclassified | place: Southern Ocean | collected 2014-07-25 | reverse complement strand
CAGCCACATATTTCTGTAAGTAAGATCTATCGGATATCCAAGGGTTTGATTCGCTATCAACACGTCCTAGCGGGCTGGATGCTGGGGTTAAAATCGATCATCATCCAAAAAGCGCCCTGAATGCCTCAAAAGAGAGTTTCTGAACAATACGCGCGCGCGGAGAGTTTTCGGACTCTATAGGGGCTGGGCATAAAATTCCTGAGAAACGGCTTGTGGGTGCCGCATCAATTCTTCTGTATACCGTTTGTCTTTTATAGACACCTCTCATATAGCTACATTTTAATGCTATTTAGCATCTAGCAAAGGCTGGGAAGTCAAGACCTCCAAATGTTATGTTTCATTCTGATCAAGGCTGTCATCATACAAATATGAAATATCACCAAGTCTTATGGCGCTGCTGTATAAAACAAAGCATGAATCGCAGATGTAACTGCTGGGACAATTCACCGATGAATAGGTTTTTCCGGAGCTTTAAAAAACTGTGTGGATGCCTTTGATAGGCTGCCGGTCTTTTATTGAAGCGAAGGTTGCGGCGAATAATTACATAACGGACTACTATAGTCGTGTAGGGCCGCATCGACACAACGTTGGACTATCACCAAACGAGTCAGAGAAGAAATACTGGCTTGCACATAAACTGGCGGCCAGTATTACTTCGCCACTACAGTTAGGCAGGGCTGTCTAAAGTTATTGGGTCATCAGCATCCCTATTAATCTTAATCCTATTCAGATTCGCACAATGTCGACAATTATTGTATTTTTGGCGTTGGGTTTCAGCCTCCAAATGAACCGGCAACTCAAGATACACGGTTCTTGTTGGGATGGAGCTATCGACTAACATCCACTGAACAGGCATTACTTATGTTTTTTTACTCTTGTCTTCTATCAAGTTTTAGATCTTATCCCACCTTGGTCGCGCTACTAAGCGCAGGCCTGATCGCTGCTCAGCCTGGCTTGGCTCAAGAGCTGACCACAGAAGAGGGGATCGAGGACTGGGTCGCTGCAACCATGTGTGCGGCGGATAACCGCGCTGTAGACCTAAGGCGGGGGCTGTCCTTCTCCTTTACAGGTGCTGATGGCAACAACCCACGCCACCTTGATGCAGCTCAGGCGGGCCTCACCACGAGCGATATGTCAAACCTAGAGCTGGCCTGGGCGGTCGCTTTTCCAGAGACGTCCAGTTTGCGAGCCGCGCCGGTGATCGTTGGCTCAACAATTTTTTATTCCGCCACCGATTCCGGTCGAATTTTTGCGCTGGACACCAACAGCGGCTGTGCCAAGTGGGTCTATAATGCTGACACACGCTTGCGTTCGTCATTGGCCTACGGGGTAATTGATGGCTTAGGTACACTCGTGTTTGGTGATGGTCGCGGCATGATTCACTCCATCAATGCTGAAAATGGAGAGGCGATCTGGGTCGCGAGCGGCCAAGCCTCCGACAACCAAGCAATGATTACCGGCACACCCGTTATTCATGAAGACAAAATAATCGTGCCGCTTTCCGGTTCCGGCGTTGTAACCGGAGGCAATCCGAACTTTGAATGCTGTGAAAATCACGGCGCCGTCACCGCGCTAAATGTGCGCACTGGAGAAAAGCTGTGGGAATACCACACTATGCCAACGGCTGAATACACTGGCATGGTCAGCTCAACTGGAGTCAAACAACGCGGCCCTTCCGGTGCCCCAATCTGGACTACACCGACGGTAGATGCACAGAGAGGTCAGGTTTACGTCACCACTGGCGAAAATACCTCACACCCCACTACTAACACTAGCGATTCAGTCATCGCCCTTAATTTGGAAACAGGAGAGGCGAACTGGGTCTTTCAGGCACTAGAGCACGATATGTGGAATTTCGCCTGCACGGCAGATGGCCCTAACTGCATAATTCTAGACAATACCAACTCCGTCGACTTCGATTTCGGTGGCCCGGCCATCCTAGTAGAAAGTGACGATCGAGACCTGCTAATTGCCGGCCAGAAATCCGGTGATCTCTGGGCACTGGATCCCGACACGGGCGCACTGGTCTGGAATCAGCGCGTCGGCGAAGGAACAGCACTGGGCGGCAACCACTGGGGCATCGCCACTGATTCCGAGCGGGCCTTCATGACCATCAACGATCCAGGCACTATGAGCGAGAACATCCGGCCGGGCATATACACTTACTTCGTAGCAACCGGCGAGCCAAGTTGGTCCTATGAGGTGCAGTCAGAATGTGGTGAGCAGCGCAGCGATAGACTGAGGCGTTGTGAATCACTCTATGGTTTCTCTGCTACGCCATTGTCTGTGGACGGAGCAATTATCACCGGTGGGCTAGACGGTCGTCTGTTTGTATTCAACTCGGACACGGGCGAAGAGCTTTTTAAATTCGATACAGTGCAGGATTTTGAAACGGTCAACGGTGTAGAAGGTTATGGCGGTTCGATCGACAGCCACTCCATTGCCGCAGGATCTGGCATGGTGTTTGTGGGTTCCGGTTACGGTTCTTTTTCTCAGGTGGCTGGGAATGTGTTGCTGGCTTTCAAGCCGTCGAAATAACTCTATTTCCAATCAGCATCTACTCAAAAAGAAGTCAGTCTGCACTGTCCTCATTTAATTGGCGGCAGAAACAAAAACGCCCTGAGCTAGTCAGAGCGTTTTGTAGTAATGAGATATCAAGTACTCAACCCGATATCTTATTCGTTTGTGGACTTTCTATAACTTGTAACTAAATTCCATGCCATAGACTCTAGGCAGCGTAATGCCAGAGTTATGGCGGTAGTTTTCAGCCTCACTTTGGCGATATATCCCCAAGTTGGCTACGTCATCGAAGATATTATTAACGAACGCTGATACCGCCCAATTATCATTAGGCGATGTCCAGGTTGCTCGTAAGTCAGCGCGGCCGTAAGCCTCAGCCTTCTCTTCCTGGGTCTCGAAGGGCGAGTAGAAGACTTCATCAGTCCAGCTATACACGCCAAAAAGCTCCAACTGCGCCCCGCCATTCATTGGGATATTATAGCTTCCCCATGCGGTGAACTTGCCCTCAGGAACCTGCAATAGCTGATTGCCTTTAATGTCTTCTGTCAATGTGTCGAATTCAGGATACAGCGATTCCGGCACATCTCTTCTACTAGAGTCAGAGACTAGCAACGACTCAGTGTACTCACTTGGCGTATAGCTGAAGTTACCGCCTAGTGTCAGGCTGTCAGTCGCCAGCCACAATATTTCGGCCTCGATACCTGTCACCTGGGCACCCGGCGCCTCCAATACAGAAGTAGTGGTTCCACCAATGGATGTGACTTCGGTTCCCACTGTATGAATCGTGTCGTAGTCATACACATAGACAGAGGCATTCAATTGCAGGGTGTCGTTTAAGAACTGTGATTTATAACCAATCTCGTAAGCGAGCAACTCTTCTGGATCATAAGTGGCCGTATTGCTGAAAAACACCAGATTAAAACCACCTGAACGGTAACCCGATGTGGCAGAGAAATACATCAAGGAGCTATCGGTTAGATTCCAGTCAAGATTGATACGTCCGGTTGTCTTCTTATCTGTTCGGTTAAAGGGTCGGTAAACACTCAATGCAAAAGGAATACCGCCGTTGGTAACCGCTGGAGTAGGCTGTGTGATTGAGCCCGTGCCATCGTCAACCAAGCCGCCATTCACGCGGTTTACCGCAGCCAGTCCACCGTAAAGGGCCAAAAAGCTTGTCGCGCCAGTTTCTGAATAGCGCCACAGGTTCTCTTCTGCGGTCACTTCGTCTTCGGCATAACGAATGCCCATAGTAAGAGTGAACACGTCGTTGATATCCCAGACACCCTGAGTATAAGCGGCGAATGCTTCACGCTTGGTCTGCGTCGCGTACAGCAAGTCGCTTGCTGAAGTTTGCGGGCCATGAATAACGTTCAAGTCCGGGTTGCTGCCGTTGTCACCATACCAGGCTGAGGTTTGTACATTGTTGCCGCCGTTATTCTGCGCACAGGATGCAGCAGGAGTCGCAACATTGCAGGACAGTTTCGCACTAAACATCGAAACCATGGGCCTGCCACCAAAGGCTAGGGTACTGGCATTAATGCCCGCCAAACCCGGTGCACCAATGGCTCCCGCCGCGCCAGCGCTTAGCGAGGTATTATCCGCATAAGGGTTCGTCATTCGGGATTCGCCAAGCGAAGAGTAGAAATCTCCGCGCTGATCGATGGTTGCGTCATAAATGAAGTAACCGGAAGTGACCGATACTGTATCGCTGATGTCGTAGAAGGCCTGAAATTCGTGAGAGGTATAATCCGCCTCGTGGTTCACGTAAAACTGGCGATCATGAAACTGACTGGCCGTATTATCGTCATCGGTCGTTCGCTTGTAGCTGAGCTTGTTATACCCGAATATATATTTCAGCTCGAGCTTATCATTCACGTCCCAGGAGATATTAAACTGAGTGCCTTGCTGCTTAAAATTCTCGTTGTTCAGGCCGTTGGTGGCTGCGCAGAGATCATCGCCAGCGATGTCGCCAGGGAACACGCAGTCGTTGTATCTGGCCGCTGATGCGTCCGAGGTATTGTTAAAGCCATCCAATGACGCTGCTGCATTCTGAGTGCCATTGAAAGCGCCGGGATCGATTCCTGGCCGAACACGTTGGGCTTGATCAGTTGCGCCAGTAGTCGGGTTGGTGAAGTTTAAGATCGGCTGACTCTGATCGTACCAATTGTTGTTATCAAAATTGCCAGGATCAGTATTTGTGGTGTCGATAAATCGGTAACCAGGAACTAAGTTTGCTGTGTTTCGACTTCCTTGCCCATCTTCATTCAATACCACAAGGCCAGCGCCGTTAGCACCGCCGAATGAACGATCGATTTCCATGAAGTTCTGTCGCAGATTAACTTCGATATTATCGGTCGGTGTCCATTTAAAAGATACGGCGACGTTCTCGGTGCCAAGACCGTCGAGATCGCCTCCATTGCCTAGTTCCTCTATCACGCCATCACGGTCGCGAATAGCAAAGTTTATTCGTGCTGATAACGTGTCTTCGATCAGGGGCACGTTTAACATGCCGTAGGCTTCTTGCGTACCAAAATTACCTATGATGGATTTGAAAGAGTAATCAATTTCGTCGGTGGGCTCTTTATAGAGCACATTGATCGCGCCGCCAACTGCATTACGACCGTAGAGCGTCCCCTGAGGCCCGCGCAGTACTTCGATGCGCTCGACATCCCAGAAAGTTGCTGCCGTGGCAGTTAGCAAATCTTCAGAGTAAACGCCGTTCATGTAAGTTGCTATGCCAGGATCGCCGCCCAGTGCGCGGAAATTTCTACCAACGCCTCGAATTGTAGCGTCGTAAGGCTGGATGGTTGTAGCGGGGATGAAGTTTTGCAAGTCTTCTTGATTGCGAATTCCAAAACTTTCCAACGATTCACCTGTTATCGCGGTAATGGATATGGAAGTATCTTGAACTGATGCTTCTCTTCTCTCCGCCGTTACTGTGACCTCTTCTATGCGCCTTTCATCTAATTCGGCTTCAGCGGCGAGCAGCCCGTTCGGTGCATAACTTGCGCAGAACAATGCCGAAGCACCGATTAGTGTCTTCGTGATAGTGGTTCTTGATTTCATATATTTGTCCCCCCCGGGATATTAGTTTTTTTGTCCCTAGGCAGAATGCTATACAGATTACCGCTTTCGGAGTCTTTTCATTAGCTAGATTGAACAATGAATATACAATTCATCCTCAATCACGCATAAGCAACCAACCTCCTATTCTTACTTAGAGAGTTCAGTTAATTTTAATCGAACTATTAGCTGGCAGTCAGATAATGCTGACTGAAAACGAGGCCTCATTGCAATCAGATAAATTGCAAACCATCGGTTTCAAAATCCTTTTGAAACTCCTGATCGAAAGGTATGTTTTTTCGATGACATGAAAATATAGAATGACGAGACGTACGTCAAGAGATATCCCGAGAGTGAAGTTTGAAACGAATTCTTCTATTTGTTACTGAATTTCTCATTTATCGTCGGGCAGTAAACATTCTGTTCTGTAACACTTTTTCAGACGACATGAAATAATGGTACAGAGGGGATTTCAGAATTCTCTTTTTGTTACAATTGAGGTAGGTTCGTTAAGGACTCTGGCTATCAACTCCAAATTCGCAGCAAGAATAGTTCAAAAATAAGGACCTCAAATTCATGATTCTTGGCGGCGGTTTGTTTTTGACTGAGTTCTTTCAGTAGCTAAAAATATGTTACCTAATTACTCGAGTTCTTTGCCAACTCTTTTCATTAAAAATTGTATCTCAGGTGATAAGGCATCCGATTTTAGCGGCATAGACACTTGCACCAATTTGGTGCCGCTTCTACCTTATAAAGGTAATGGTTTCTGTCAACGATGAATTGAGACTCGATATAACAAAGTGTACTTATTGTGGGCAGGGTAGTAATGCAGGAATCGAATGTGCTTTTTAGAAGGCTTCAGAGTAAAGCTACTGCACTTTTACTCTGAAGCCATTTTTTAAAAGGCGGATAAGGACGTAAAAGTTTGGGGAGCGGTGCAGAGGGAAGGATTCTTTCATCGAATAAGAGGGCGACCGAACTGTCCATCCGTTGATAAAAGCGCCTTCCTGACTAAAAATTTAAATGTGATTATTTTCTCTATCGCCAACAAAAAAACGTCCTTGAGAATCCATGGCTATGCTATCGGGTTCGCTGAGTTCTCATTGCCCTGATCCTTTGCTTCTCCATTGGTTAATGAATCTTCCCTCAGATGAATAATGCACAATTCGATTATTCATGCCGCCCCGATGGCTTTCAGCAACGAAGGTGTCCCCATCTGCAGGATCAATAACAACGTCATTCGGGTTGAAGAGTAGCTCCGGCATTGAAGCGCCTCGCGCTTGTAGCCCGAGTTTCAGCAAAACCTCACCGTCGGAGCTGAGCTTGAAAACCTGATCTGGATAGTGGCTCTGTTCAATATACTATATAAGGAGATGGTGCTCAGGGGCGGAAGAATCTGGCCTGTTTATCCGTTGCCGGCTCTGCGCTGGCGCTTTGTTTCAAACTACTGGCGTAGTCAATCAAGGTACCGCGAAGGATATTAAGTCCTCTGCGCAACGTGAATTGTGCGTAGAGGACAATCAGATTAGCTATTACGTAGTTTCGCCTGCGCTGCCGCTAACCTGGCAATCGGGACGCGCGGTGGTGAACAACTCACGTAGTCCAATCCTGCACGGTGGCAGAAGTCGATCGAGGCAGGGTCGCCGGCGTGTTCGCCGCAGATGCCTAGCTTAAGATCAGGCTTTGTGGAGCGACCGCGATCTACCGCGAAGTCGATGAGCTTGCCTACTCCGTGTTGATCAAGGCTGGCGAAGGGATTCTTGTTGTAGATTTCTTTGCTCTGATACTGGTCATAGAACAGGCCCATGTCGTCGCGGCTTAAGCCGAGTGCTGTCTGAGTTAGGTCATTGGTACCGAAGCTGAAGAAGTCTGCTTCTTTCGCTATCTCGTCGGCTGTTATTGCCGCACGTGGTACCTCGATCATAGTGCCGACGATGTAGTTGATGCGAATCTTGTGCTTCTTCATCACCTCTTTGGCGACCCGATGTACAATAGCGAGTTGGTCCGCGAGTTCTTCACGGAAGCCCACCAGAGGAATCATGATCTCTGGCTTCACTTTGATCTTCTTCTTGCCCTTTAGAACCTGTGCAGTTGCCTCGAAAATCGCGCGGCTCTGCATCTCGGTAATTTCAGGATAGATGATGCCCAGACGGCAGCCACGGCAGCCGAGCATGGGGTTCTCTTCGTGCAATGATTTGATGCGATCGATGACGTAATCGAATGGCACGCCTAGCTTCTCAGCTAGTTGGCGTCTAACCACGTCGTCGTGAGGCAGAAATTCATGCAGTGGCGGATCCAGAAGACGAATCGTCACTGGGCGACCATTCATGGCTTTGAAGATGCCAACGAAGTCTTTTTTCTGAAAAGGCAGCAGCTTCTTCAATGCTGTGCGGCGCTGCACCTCGTCGGAGGCGAGAATCATCTGCCGCATATAGTCGATGCGATCTCCTTCGAAGAACATATGCTCTGTACGACATAGTCCAATGCCTTCGGCACCGAAGGCCACGGCTTGTTTAGCCATAGTTGGCGTATCGGCATTGGTGCGAATATTCATGGTGCGGTGCTTGTCTGACCACTTCATGACTGTTTGGAACAGCCCGTAGGTGTAGCTCTTGGTAGGCTTCAGGCCGCCGTCTAGCACGCGCTTCACTTCGGAATCGGTGCTCGCGATCATACCCTTGTAGATGGCGCCGGTGCTGCCATCTATAGATATATAGTCGCCTTCACGGAGGACTACTTTGCCTGCGGTTAGGGTTTTCTTCTCGTAGTTGATACTGATGCCGCTGGCTCCACAGACGCATACCTTGCCGAGTTGACGGGCAACGAGCGCTGCGTGGGAGGACACACCACCACGGGAGGTCAAGATGCCCTGTGAGTGCAACATTCCTTTTAAGTCATCAGGGGATGTTTCTGTGCGGCATAGCACGACCCTATTTCCCTTGCGTGTTTCCATCTCGGCCTGGGCTGCTGTGAAAGCGATGCGGCCGGTTGCTCCACCAGGGCCGGCCGGCAGGCCAGATGCGATAACTGTTGCAGCATTCAATGCCTTTGGATCGAAAACGGGTACCAGCAGCGAATCGATAGATTCGGCTGGGATCTTCAATAACGCCGTCTCAACATTCATCAGGCGCTCTTTCTGCATCTCCACGGCGATTCTCACCGCAGCAAGACCGGTACGCTTGCCATTACGCGTTTGCAGAATGAAAAGCTTGTTCTTCTCTATGGTGAATTCGAAGTCCTGCATGTCTTTGAAGTGTTTTTCTAGCTTAGACCGAACCTTCTCCAGATCTTTAAAGCTCTTAGGCATTTCCTTGGCAAGCTTACTGATGGGATTCGGGGTACGCAGACCTGCAACTACGTCTTCGCCCTGCGCATTAATTAGGTATTCGCCATAGAACAGCTTCTCGCCGTTGGCTGGGTCGCGAGTGAAGGCAACCCCTGTTGCGCTGTCGTCGCCAGCATTGCCGAATACCATGGCCTGAACGTTCACAGCCGTGCCCCATTCGGCGGGAATACCGTATTCTTGACGATAGAGGATGGCGCGCTCATTTCTCCAGGAGCCGAATACTGCGCTTATCGCGCCCCAGAGCTGCTGCATAACATCTTGTGGGAATGCGCCGCGAGTACGCTTATGGATTAGAGCCTTGTATTGAGTGACTAGCGTTTGTAGGTTCTGAGTATTCAGGTCATTGTCTGATTCTGCACCCACCTTGTTCTTCAGTTTCTCCAGAAGCACATGGAAGGGGTCTTCCTCTTCCTCTGTGCGAGCGGTGACACCCATCACCACGCCACCGTACATCTGAATAAAGCGACGGTAGCAATCCCAAGCAAATTGGGAGTTCTTCGAAACATCGGCTAGGCCTTCGACGGTCTCGTCGTTCAGGCCAAGGTTGAGGATCGTGTCCATCATGCCCGGCATCGAATCGCGGGCTCCGGAGCGCACAGATACCAATAGAGGGTTCTTGCGACCACCGAATTTCTTGTTGAGCTGTTTCTCGACGCTCTTTATCGAGTCGCCTACTCTCTGGCGCAGGGCCGCAGGATAGTGCTGCTCGTGATCATAGTAATAGGTGCAAACTTCGGTGCTTATGGTAAAGCCCGGAGGCACCGGCAGGCCGATAGAGGCCATCTCAGCTAGGTTGGCACCCTTGCCACCGAGCAACTCACGCATGGTGGTATTGCCGTCAGTAGTCTTGCCAAATGCGTAGACGAATTTTTTGCTCTTACTGGTTTTCTGATTCTTGGCGGGCTTCTTATTTTGGGTTCTGCTCATAGCGTGAAAAATACCTTGTTTCTTATGTAAAGCTATACCATTTTTCCCAACCCACGAGGGGGAGGGGCGCTCGTAGGCGCAGCCTAGAGGAAATGTCTGCAGGACAGTCCCGATAATCCTTTCAGCGAAAGCCAGCTGTTCGATTTATGCACAGATAGGGCGAAAAATTGCCGCCCTATGCGGGTAGGGGAGAATAATGTACTTGCACACTAAAATCCAGCATGGATGGCTTGAGTGCGAAACAGATTAGCAGGCAGTTAAAATTGTGATGCTCAATTGATGAGCCTCACAATTTGATTGCATATTATACACGCACCAACTGAATTTTTTCGGCGGCAATCTTGAGTCGTCGCTGCCAATTTATTCACGATCACTGGCGGATAGCGCTGTGTCCACTGCCTTAACAATGTTTGAAGCTTTTAACTTGGAAGTTAAGAAGTTTAACTACTCGAGGTCAATAAAGGGGGCTATGTGGTTGGCCTATAATTCGATTCAGTGAACGTTCCAGACTGGTGGTATCCTTTCCTATGATTTGTTTGGGCAGGCCGCAAAGTATAAGGAACTGAGGAAGCAGGCAGTGCTTTGGGATATTTTCTGTGAGCAAGCTCGTGAAATGGGCCTGGAGAACTTCAATATCTTGATCGTTCAGGAGTTTGTCTATAACTCCCTAAGTAACTCTTATCGGGATATGTTTACAGAAATTGACCTGACTGATAAGCGGCGTGTGGAGAGAGACTTTTAATTGATGTATGACATCGAGGCAAAATACATCTACTTTAAAGTGTTGGAATAGTCGCCAACACGCTTACTCCGATTCATTGCGTACCGTAATTGCAGGAATCCCCTCAGAGTCTACCTGTGCCCTAATTTGAATAGGTTGGCAGCATACTTGGCAGTCTTCAATATATTCTTGTTCGGGAACAGAGCAGTCTACGAGTAGTTGGATAGGTTCGCCGCAAGAGGGGCAATAGGTCTCCACATTTTCTTGGAGGAGCATATTAGCTCACCTCTGTGAGGAGTGGCTTGCCTGAAAAATAGGCATCCAGGTTATCGATCACTAGCTGGCCCATTGCTCTCCTTGTTTCAACAGTGGCGCTACCAATATGTGGCAGTAATACCACGCTGTCTTGCTCGATCAGCTCTTCCGGGACATTGGGTTCGTCTGCGTAGACATCTAGGCCTGCTGCAAAAATATGCTGCTTCTGCAAGGCAGATGCTAGCGCTATTTCATCGACGCTGGATCCCCGGCCTACATTGATGAAGATCCCAGTGGGGCCTAACTTACGCAATATGTCTCCATTAATTGCGTTTCTGGTGTCTTCGCCGCCGGGCAGCATGCAGAGCAAAATGTCAGAAGCCTCGGCTAAGTCAGCTATGCTGGAATGGTATCTATAGGGTAACTCTTTCGGACTTCGGTTGTGATACGCAATCTTTAGTCCAAATGTGACTGCTCGACTAGCAATTTCCTCTCCTATCCGGCCGCAACCCACTATTCCTAGAGTTTTATCGGCTAACCCCATCCCAAAAGGGAGCGGTCCTTGCGACCATTTTTTCTCGCGTACAAAACGGTCGGCATTTACAATGTTTCTGGTGGTCGCCAGTACTAGGGCGATAGCAATATCCGCAACTGCATCGTTGAGCACATCAGGTGTGTTACTGACGCGAATGTTTCTGCTGCGAGTTACTTCAAAATTTACTCCGTCGACTCCCACGCCGAAGCAAGAAATAATTTTGAGAGAATCCAACTCATAGATGATTTCATCAACCATCCAAGAAGCGGTGGCTACGGCATCACACTTCCCTTGCAACTCTTGGATGAGGTTTTTCTTTTTATCGGAGGATAGCTTCCATAGATGATGTGTCTGAAATTTTTCATCCAATTTTTGAATAGTCTCAGGGTGAAATTCATTCGCTAAGAGTACACTGTGTTTGGGGGTCATAAGATTATCTTCTAGATATGTATTCAGCTATTGAGTGTATTCATTTGAACGCCTTGTGCGCAATAGAATCTTTTTGTTTCTCAATTGGTTGCAACTGCAGAGTATATTGCATAGATTAGAGATTCTTGGATAATACGTACAATTACTACAGCGCTCCCAGCCACGACATATCAATACTCACTGCCTATTCTATCCGGCGTTATAAATTGAAAAACCATCTTCAGAATCTCCCCTCAATTGATAAGCTCCTTCAATCAGGCTCGCTTTCGTCGCAAATAGATAAATTCGGCCACAAAAGTGTCAAGGATGAAGCGAGGTGTCAGATCGACAATCTGAGAGAGTCTTTATTACAAAAAGAAGATAGCGCTTTGACGTGGATGTCCAAGCCTGATTTTCTCGAAGAGTTCTGCCAGCAAATTTCCAAAGCCGTTGAAGCGCAGTTTTCCAGCACACTGATTCCGGTATTTAACCTGACAGGCACCGTGGTCCACACGAACCTGGGTAGGTCTAGTCTCCCCGCTGAGGCGGTGGAATCTATGGTCACTGCAGCAACTCATGCCACAAACTTGGAATATGATCTGCTAAGTGGGAAGCGTGGCGATAGAGATTCACACTTGGAGCGCGCCATTTGTGAGATGACGGGCGCTGAGGCGGCGACCGTTGTGAATAACAACGCGGCGGCCGTATTGTTGGTGCTCAATACCCTGGCAATGAAAAAAGAGGTCATTATCTCTCGCGGCGAG
>Ga0308012_10001469_pt1 | contig 12589 bp, 9 predicted proteins | sample Neamet179_FD_203133 | JGI IMG/M metagenome (GOLD analysis project Ga0308012, IMG submission 203133) | Marine microbial communities from water near the shore, Antarctic Ocean - #179 | ecosystem: Environmental > Aquatic > Marine > Unclassified | place: Southern Ocean | collected 2014-07-25 | reverse complement strand
AGTCTATTATAAATACATATGGACCTTATGGAAGTCAGTATAGTCCCACTAGTATATTTAATAAGTATTCTCAATATGGGAGCGAATATGGTTCATTTAGTATAAATAACCCATATACATCTACTCCTCCTAAACTAGTTATAAATGGAAAGTTTATTGGTGTCGTAAGTGCTAATCAATATATACAAGATAGAATTTCACCAGAGGCATTTCTATATACATTAGGTAATGATATTGATTCTCTTCTTAAAGGAAAAGTCGTTGAGTCAGAAACACAAGCAAGACAATTGCATTTAGAGTCTTTTATCGAGGCTCAAGATGGGACGTTTTTAGGGAAGTTAAAGCCAAATCCGTTTGATATAGAATCTATTTTCAATAAATTTGGGGCAAATGGAAATAAATTTTCCCAGACCTCCATTTTTAATAAGTTTTCTCAATATGGCAACCAGTTTTCAAACTTAAGTCCTTACAATAAATTTGCCCAATCACCTCCTAGAATTTTCATTAATGGAGAGTTTTACGCCTATCTCACAAAAAATAAATACTTAACACCGCACATTGACCCAGAAGAAATTATTTCATGGTCTGAACATAATATTTCGAAATATTAATTTTAAATAAAAAAACCCGCTAATTAGCGGGTTTTTATCAGATTAACAAGCTGCAAGCGTTAGCCTACCATCCTGTCTTCTCTTTAAGTGCAACGCCGATATCAGCTAAAGAACGAACAGTTTTAACACCTGCCGCTTCTAATGCTTTAAATTTCTCTTCAGCAGTACCTTTACCACCGGCGATAATCGCACCAGCGTGACCCATACGCTTACCAGCAGGTGCAGTAACACCAGCAATGTAAGATACAACAGGTTTAGTAACGTTAGCTTTAATGTATTCAGCCGCTTCTTCTTCAGCAGTACCACCAATTTCACCAATCATTACGATTGCTTCAGTTTGTGGATCGTTTTGGAACATTTCTAAAACGTCGATGAAGTTAGTACCTGGGATAGGATCACCACCAATACCTACACAAGTAGATTGGCCAAAACCAAAATCAGTTGTTTGTTTTACGGCTTCGTACGTAAGCGTACCAGAACGTGAAACAATACCAACTTTACCTGGTAAATGGATGTGACCTGGCATGATACCAATCTTAGTTTCGCCCGGAGTGATAACACCTGGACAGTTTGGACCAATCATGCGAACGCCAGTTTGCTCAAGCTTAACTTTAACGTCAACCATATCTAAAGTTGGAATACCTTCAGTGATAGTTACGATAAGTTCAATACCTGCATCGATAGCTTCTAAGATAGCATCTTTACAAAATGGTGCTGGAACGTAGATTACTGTAGCTGTAGCGCCAGTTGCTTCAACAGCTTCACGCACTGTGTTGAATACTGGTAAACCTAAATGTACTTGACCGCCTTTGCCTGGTGATACACCACCAACCATTTGCGTACCGTACTCAATAGCTTGCTCTGAGTGGAATGTACCTTGACCACCAGTGAAACCTTGACAGATTACTTTTGTATCTTTATTAATTAATACAGACATTATTTGCCCTCCGCAGCTGCAACAACTTTTTGTGCTGCATCAGTTAATGATTCAGCAGCGATGATGTTAACATCAGAAGATGCTAATACTGCGCGGCCTGCTTCTGCATTTGTACCTTCTAAACGTACAACAACAGGAACTTTAACGCCTACTTCTTTAACAGCAGCGATAATACCTTCAGCGATCATGTCACAACGAACAATGCCACCAAAAATGTTAACTAATACTGCAGAAACGTTGTCGTCTGAAAGGATAATTTTGAATGCTTCAGCAACACGTTCTTTTGTAGCTCCGCCGCCAACATCTAAGAAGTTAGCTGGCTTGCCGCCGTGTAAGTTTACGATATCCATTGTACCCATTGCTAGGCCGGCACCGTTAACCATACAACCAACGTTACCGTCTAATGCTACGTAGTTTAATTCAAATCTAGCAGCATGAGCTTCACGTTCATCTTCTTGAGATGGATCGTGCATTTCACGGATTTTAGGTTGACGGAATAAAGCATTACCATCTACACCAATTTTACCGTCAAGACAGATTAAATCGCCTGCGCTAGTAACAACTAGTGGGTTGATTTCTAATAATGCGAAATCGAAATCTTCAAACATTTTCGCTAAACCTAAAAAGATTTTAACGAATTGTTTCATTTGTGTAGGGTTTAAACCTAATTTAAAGCCTAACTCACGACCTTGGTAAGATTGAGCACCAACTAGTGGATCAATTTCAGCTTTGTGAATTAACTCAGGAGTTTCTTCAGCAATCTTCTCAATGTCAACACCACCTTCAGTAGATGCCATGAAAACGACTTTACGAGTACCACGGTCTACAACAGCACCTAGGTATAATTCGTTAGCGATGTCACATGCGTCTTCTACTAAGATTTTAGAAACCGGTTGGCCTTTCTCATCTGTTTGGTAAGTTACTAAGTTCTTACCTAACCATTTATGAGAAAATTCTTTGATCTCTTCTTTAGATTTAACTACAGCAACGCCGCCCGCTTTACCGCGACCACCTGCGTGTACTTGAGTTTTAACAACCCATACATCGCCGCCAAGTTTGTCGGCAGCTTCCGCAGCTTCTTTAGCGGTATCGCAAGCGAAACCTCTTGATGCTGGTAAACCGTATTCAGCGAATAATTGTTTCGCTTGATATTCATGCAAATTCATGGTGTTTTATCCATTTATCTGAAAATTGTGATAGCAGCCAAATCAGTAACTAGAAGTTAAAGGACTGCCAATAAAAAATCGCAATAATTATAGTACAAAAGTAACGAGTGCAGTACGAATTACCCTATATGTATTAGTTATACCGACTATCAATTATTATGATGTTACCTAATATAAAACAAAAAACCTCAATTAACATAAAACTTATGATAATTAAGGTTTTATTTACTAAGACAATACTTGTATACCCGTTCCACTTGAAGATGCTCGTTTCAGCATCTTCAAGTGGAGCAGGTATATAATAGTGTTTAATTAATTTACTGAATTAAACGTCAAGTAAAAGACGTGTAGGATCTTCTAACAATTCTTTAATTGTTACTAAGAAACCAACAGACTCTTTACCATCAATTAAACGGTGATCGTAAGATAATGCTAAATACATCATTGGTAAAATTTCTACTTTACCGTCAACAGCCATAGGTCTATCTTGTATTTTGTGCATACCTAAAATTGCCGCTTGCGGTAAGTTTAAGATTGGCGTTGAAAGTAAAGAACCAAATACACCACCGTTAGTGATAGTAAAGTTACCACCAGTCATATCAGCCATAGATAATTTACCATCACGACCTTTAAGTGCTAGGTCACGGATACCGTTTTCGATGCCTGCCATACTTAGCTGATCTGAATCACGTAAAACTGGAGTAACTAAACCACGTGGCGTAGAAACAGCAATCGAGATATCAAAGAAGTTGTGGTAAACAATGTCATCACCGTCGATAGATGCATTAACTGCTGGATAGCGTTTAAGTGCTTCAGTTACCGCTTTAACATAGAAAGACATAAAACCAAGGCGAGTATCATGCGTTTTTTCAAACAAGTCTTTATATTGCTTACGAAGCTCCATTATTGGCTTCATGTTAACTTCGTTAAACGTTGTTAGCATTGCCGTAGAATTTTTAGCTTCAAGTAAACGCGTTGCAATAGTCTTACGAAGACGCGTCATTGGTACACGTTTTTGACTACGTTCACCTTGCGCTTCGACTGGAGCAACAGCTACAGCTGCTGGAGCTGCTTTTGGCTTGTTAGCCGCAGCTTCAACGTCTTCCTTAGAAATACGACCGCCTTTACCAGTCCCTACAACATTCGCTGCTGTTAGACCTTTTTCAGTCATTAAACGACGTACTGATGGGCTTGCTAAATCGTCAGAGCTAATAGCGTCTTCAATTGGTGCTGCTTTAGATACAGATACTGTAGCACCCGCATTTAGTTCACCAATTTTTTGAGCGCCTAGAACAGTGTCACCTTCAGCGTGGATAATTTTACCAATAATACCGTTGTCTTGAGCTACAACTTCAAGTACCACTTTATCCGTTTCAATATCAACTAAGTTTTGATCCATCGTTACTGTATCACCTTCAGCAACATGCCAAGTGGCAACAGTTGCATCAGCAACTGACTCAGGTAACACAGGTACAACGATATCAATTACTTTAGCAGCTGACTCTGTTGCTACAGCAGGAGCTTCAGTAGGAGCAGATGCTTCTGCTTCACCTTCTGCTAAAATACCAATAACTTGGTCGCCTAAAACTGTAGCGCCTTCTTGCTCTAAAATTTCTGTAATAACGCCATCAGCTGTAGCTACAACTTCAAGAACTACTTTATCGGTTTCAAAATCTACTAGATTTTGATCACGAGTTACTTTATCGCCTACTTGTACATGCCAAGTGGCAACAGTAGCATCAGCTACTGATTCAGGTAAAACTGGAACCTTAATTTCGGTTGTCATTTTTTTTATTCCTTTCACAAAAACTAGTCTTTTTCAACATTAAGCGCGTCATCGACTAGCGCATGTTGCTCTTTAACATGGACAGACATATATCCTACAGCAGGAGCTGCAGATGGCTTGCGGCCAGCATATGTCAAGTAAGTACCTTTTGGAATTACCGCTCTAAAATGATGCTGTGAACAATACCACGCACCTTGGTTTTGCGGTTCTTCCTGACACCATACAAATTGCTTAACGTGTGAGTATTGCTCTAACTCAGCTTTAAGCTCTTCTTCTGGGAACGGATACAATTGCTCGATTCGAATAATTGCAACGTTATTTTGTTCATCTTTACGACGTTGTTCTAGTAATTCGTAATAAACTTTACCACTACAAAAAACAACACGTTCCACGTTTTCTGGCTTGATATCATCAATCTCACCAATAACATTATGGAAAACACCCGTAGATAACTCTTCCATTGAAGAAACAGCTAATGGATGACGCAATAATGACTTAGGCGACATAACAACAAGTGGACGACGCATAGGACGAACAACTTGACGACGAAGCATGTTAAATACTTGCGCTGGAGTAGAAGGAACACATACTTGCATATTGTGATCAGCACAAAGTTGCAAGAAACGTTCAAGACGAGCAGATGAATGCTCAGGTCCTTGACCTTCATAGCCGTGTGGTAACAACATAGTTAAACCACATAGACGACCCCATTTTTGCTCGCCAGAGCTAATGAATTGATCGAACACTACTTGTGCACAGTTAGCGAAATCGCCAAATTGTGCTTCCCAAATAGTTAAACCTGCAGGCTCTGCCGTTGTATAACCGTATTCAAATGCCAGTACTGAAACTTCAGATAATACCGAGTCATGTACATCAAATGGACCTTGACCTTCACGTATATTTTGAAGTGGTAAATATTGGCTACCATCATCTTGGTTATGTAATACCGCATGACGATGGAAGAAAGTTCCACGACCTGAATCTTGACCGGTAATACGAACACGTTCACCAAGATCAACGATTGATGCATAAGCTAAGTTTTCTGCCATACCCCAATCAAGTAGTTTTTCACCTGAAGCCATTTTTTTACGGTCATCGTAAATTTTATTTACGCGGCCATGTATTTTATGGTTTTCAGGGATAGTCACTAATTTATCAGCAAGTTCATTCAGTTTTTCAAGTGAAATGGCTTTGTCGTAATCATCATCCCAATTATGGCCAATGTATGGGGTCCAATCTACTGAGTGTTCAGTCATTGGGCGCCATTGTTCAACTGTACACTGACCTTCATCTAATAACTGACGGTAGTAGTTAGTTAACTCTTCAGCTTTCGCTTTAGTTACTGACCCTTCAGCGGTTAGTTGGTCTGCGTATAATTGACGAGGTGTTGGATGCTGTTTAACTTTTTTGTACATTAGTGGCTGAGTAGCGCTTGGCTCATCAGCTTCGTTGTGTCCGTGACGACGGTAACAAACTAAATCAATAACGACATCGCGTTTGAATTCGTTGCGGTAATCAAGTGCAATTTGCGTTGCTAAGATAACTGCTTCTGGATCATCACCATTTACATGAAGAATAGGTGCCTGAACCATTTTCGCTATATCAGTACAATATTCGCCAGAGCGAGTATCTTCCTGTTTTGAAGTAGTAAAACCAACTTGGTTGTTAACAACAATGCGAATTGTACCGCCCACTTTAAATGCCTTTGCTTGGGACATGTTAAACGTTTCTTGTACAACACCTTGTCCGGCAATAGCAGAGTCACCATGGATAGTGATAGGTAATACTAAATCACCTTGGTCACAATCACGACGATCTAATCGAGCGCGTACGCTGCCAATAACAACTGGATTAACAATTTCAAGATGCGATGGGTTAAACGCTAACGCTAAATGAACATTACCGCCAGGGGTTACGAAGTCAGATGAATACCCTTGGTGATATTTAACATCACCTGAAGATTTAATTTCATCGTGCTTACCACCAAATTCATCAAATAATTTTGATGAATTCTTACCCATAACGTTAACTAAAAGGTTTAAACGACCGCGATGAGCCATGCCGATAACAACTTCTTTCGCGCCATTTGTACCAGCGCGATTGATAAGTTCTTTCATCATCGGAACTAAGGCATCACCACCTTCAAGTGAGAAACGTTTAGCGCCTGGGAATTTAGCCCCTAAATATCGTTCTAAACCATCTGCAGCAATTAAGCCTTTCAAGATCTCTTCTTTTTCTGAAATTGAGAAAGATCCTTTAGATTGAACAGATTCTAAACGGTTTTGTAGCCAACGTTTTTCATCAGTGTCGGTAATATGCATGTACTCTGCACCAATAGAAGAACAATATGTTTTTCTTAATGCTTTGTAAATATCACCTAACTTCATTGATTCTTGCCCTACAGCAAATGAACCAACGTTGTATTCTTTATCAAAATCATTTTCTGATAAGTCATGATGAGCAAGTTGTAAATCGCGTACTTTGTCACGCTTCCATAGACCTAATGGATCTAAATTAGCGTTTTGGTGACCACGAAAACGGTATGCGTTAATAAGTTGAAGTACTTTTACCTGTTTCGCATCACCACCACCTGAAACAACAATGTTTTTAACAGTTTGCTTAGCAAGCTGTTTAAATTCACTGCGAATTTCAGAATGTCGATACTCAAGGTCTGAACCTTCAACTTTAGGAAGTTGTTGGAATATTTCACGCCACTCATCAGTAACTGAGTGAGCATTATCCAAGTATGATTCGTATAATTCTTCAATATAAGCAGTGTTTCCACCACTAAAATGAGAAGACTCTAACCAAGCCTTCATTGCACCTTCTGGCATTGCCTGTTCCTTGTTGGGATAAGAGCAATCATAAATTGCTTAACTGAAAATAGCAGAACATTTACTTAAATTATATAACTAAAAAATAAATTAACTAAAATGCCCTGCCAATTAAATTAAACAGCCCTAGTCAATAACATTGACTTAATGTGACCAATTGCTTTGGTTGGGTTTAATCCTTTTGGACAAACGTCAACACAGTTCATGATTCCGTGACAACGGAATACACTATAAGCGTCTTGTAAATCATCTAAACGTTCTTCGGTCGCAGTATCACGGCTATCAATTAAGAAGCGATAAGCGTGTAATAAACCTGCTGGACCGATGAATTTATCAGGATTCCACCAAAATGATGGACATGATGTTGAACAACATGCACATAAAATACATTCATAAAGACCGTCTAATTTGTCACGTTCTTCAATTGTTTGTATATTTTCACGTGCTGCTGGTTGTGAATCATTAATTAGGTATGGCTTAATTTTTTCATATTGCTGATAAAATTGAGTCATATCAATTATTAAGTCACGCACTACTGGTAATCCTGGTAGTGGACGTAAAATTATTTTTTTAGCTTTCAATTCTGATAATGGCGTAATACACGCTAAGCCATTTTTACCATTCATGTTTAAGCCGTCTGAACCACAAACACCTTCACGACATGAACGACGGAAAGATAAAGTTGAGTCTGTTTCTTTTAATAGAATAAGCGCATCAAGAACCATTAAGTCAGATCCCGCAGGGATCTCTAACTCATAGTCTTTCATGTATGGCGCATTATCAATTTCAGGGTTATAACGATAAATCGAAAATAACTGTTTGGTCATTTTATTCGACATAATAATGCTCCTTAGTAAACACGAGCTTTCGGTGGGAAAGCTTCACGGTGAACGGGCTTCATATTTACATCACGCTTAGACATCTCTTGAGACTCTGGTGTGTAAATAGAGTGACATAACCAATTTTCATCATCACGGTCTTGAAAATCGTTACGAGCATGAGCACCACGAGATTCAGTACGGAAGTTAGCTGCTTTTGCAGTACAAAAAGCGGTTTCCATCAAGTTATCAAGCTCTAAACATTCAATTCGCTGAGTATTAAAATCTGATGATTTATCATCTAAATAGGCATTATTTAAACGTTCACGAATCTCTTCAAGCTCTTGCATACCTTCAGCCATGGCATCACCATCACGAAATACAGAGAAGTTAAATTGCATACATTTTTGTAAATCTTTACGAATTTGAACAGGATCTTCACCACCTGTAGAGTTTTCCCAGCGCTTAGTACGCGCAAGAGCCGCTTCTATATCAGACTCTGTTGCCTCTTTACCAAACTCAGTATCATTTAAGTATTGACCTAAGAAGTTACCTGCAGCACGACCAAAAACAACTAAATCGAGTAAGGAATTACCGCCTAAGCGGTTAGCGCCATGTACTGATACACAGGCGATTTCACCTACAGCGAACAAACCTTCAACGATAGTTTCAGTCCCATCTGATGCAACACTAATTGCCTGACCGTTAACATTACAAGGTACACCACCCATTTGGTAGTGACAGGTAGGAATTACAGGAATAGGTTCTTCAGCAGGATCAACGTGCGCGAACGTTTTAGATAATTCACAAACACCAGGTAAACGTTTATAAAGCGTTTCGCGACCTAAATGATCAAGTTTAAGCTTAATATGTGGACCGTATTGAGGATGGTCACAACCACGACCTTCACGAATTTCAGTCATCATTGAACGCGCAACAACATCACGACCGGCTAAATCTTTAGCATTAGGTGCGTAACGTTCCATGAAGCGTTCACCGTCTTTATTAAGCAGGTAACCACCTTCGCCACGACAACCTTCTGTTACTAATGTACCAGCACCAGCAATACCGGTTGGGTGGAATTGCCACATTTCCATGTCTTGCATTTGAATGCCAGCACGAAGCGACATACCAACACCGTCACCCGTATTAATGTGAGCATTCGTTGTTGATGCAAAGATACGCCCTGCACCACCCGTTGCTAATACTGTAGCACGCGCTTTAAAGTAAACAATTTCACCTGTTTCAATACAAATAGCGGTTGTACCAACAACAGCACCGTCTGAATTTTTAACAAGGTCTAATGCATACCATTCAGAATATACGTTAGTTTTGTTTTTAACATTTTGTTGGTATAAACAATGTAGTAAGGCATGACCAGTACGGTCAGCTGCAGCTGCTGTACGCGCTGCTTGCTCTCCACCAAAGTTTTTAGATTGACCACCAAATGGACGTTGGTAAATTTTACCTTCTTCCGTACGAGAAAACGGTAAACCCATTTTCTCTAATTCGATTACAGATTCTGGACCTGTTTTACACATGTATTCGATTGCGTCTTGGTCGCCGATATAATCAGAGCCCTTAACAGTATCGTACATATGTTGTTCCCAGTGATCTTCATGGGCATTACCTAAAGCAACGGTAATACCACCTTGAGCAGATACTGTATGAGAACGGGTTGGGAAAACTTTAGAAATCAAGGCACAAGATTTGCCTGATTCTGAAATTGCTAATGCAGCGCGCATACCTGCGCCGCCTGCGCCAATAACTATGGCGTCAAATTCACGAATTGGAACGCTCACTTATACACCCCACACGATTAAAGAGCCAAACACTAGGTAGGCAAATAAAATAACAGAAAAGATAAATTGCAATGTTCCGCGTAAAAAGGCTGGTTTTATATAGTCTGACAATACTTGCCAGACACCAATTTTAGCGTGAACAAGTAATGCGAATAACGCTATTACTGTAGACACTTTTACAACATTACATGCAAAAAAGTTTTGCCATATATTGAAAGTAACACTGGGTGTTGTTACGAAAAAACCAGCGATGAGTAAAGTGTACAGCACAAGGATAATTGCACTAGCTCTTAATAGAATAAAATCATGCACGCCATTTCGGCCTGCTGATGTGACGACGTTTACCATAACCAAACTCCTATTACAGCTGATACTGCTAACCAAATTACAATGATTAATTTGGCAGTTATATTACCTGACGCTAATTCTTCAAAGTGACCTAAATCCATCAACAAGTGGCGAACACCTGCTAATAAATGGAACGTTAGGGCAGAGAGACAGCCAAAGATAATAAATTTAAAGAACATGCTATCAAGGTAACCTTGAATTTCAGCAAATCCTTCAGCAGAAGAAAGAGAGGTTGAAAGGATGCACAATAAAATACCAATGGCAAAAACCATAATAACACCAGAGACACGGTGTAAAATGGAAGCATTCGCAGCAGGATGCATTTTTATTGTAGTTAAATCTAGGTTTACAGGACGTTGTTTTTTCACAATTATGGCCTAAAGAGCTCGAAAGCCTTCAACTATTTATTATTGTTACTCATGAACTACCTTTACTTATTTTGTCTTTAAACTTCATTTACATTTATCGACTATATAAGAAGAGTAATTCCCGAAAGTGAACGGTAAGCTTTCCTAAGTTTTATTATGTGTACTCATTCGTACAAAAGTCTAACCAAGTTCACAAAGTGATTCTAGTTAGAGCTAGTAATATTATTTAATTAAGAAAGACAATTAAAAATTATCACATTTATAAACAGTTAGAAAGCTACAGAACAATTCGATTATATAATCGTTATCATAGAATTACAATTTCTCAAACGTTAAACGTTAACTTATCGCCGTTCATTTTTTAAACAATTACTTAACATGGATTAAACTTTAGTATAATTGCTCTTACATTTTAAATTCATTTCAGGGTAGAATGTAGGGCGTTAATAAACCCAAGAAAATCACAATGACTGATTTTTTATGAGCTACTCTTAATCTGGGAATTAAGGATAGCTGCATTTCAGCCATGTAATAAATTAAATTGATAGGGGAAAAAAATATTATGGCTGATTCAAAAGCCTCATTGAGTATCGACGGAAAAGAAATTGGAGAATTTCCAGTTTCAACAGGTACCGCAGGTACTCCAGTAATTGATATTAGAACTCTAGGTAGTCACGGTTATTTCACCCACGATCCAGGCTTTCTAGCTACGTCTTCTTGTGAATCAGCTATTACCTTCATTGATGGTGATAAAGGTATTCTACAACATCGTGGCTATGCTATTGATAGCCTTGCTAAGCAAGCTGATTATCTAGAAGTTTGTTATATTCTATTGAATGGTACTGCGCCAACTACAGCAGAATATGAAAAATTTAAATCCGTTATTACTAACCATACAATGGTACATGAGAAGTTAGTTCATTTCTTCCATGGTTTCTTGCCAGATGCTCACCCAATGGCAATGCTTTGCGGTGTTGTAGGTGCTTTATCTTCTTTCTATCATAGTGACTTAGATATTGAAGACCCTGCTCAACGTAAACGTTGTGCGCACCGTTTAATTGCAAAAATGCCGACCATTGCAGCCATGGCATACAAATACAATATGGGCCAACCTTTCGTTTTCCCACGTAACGACTTAAATTACGCTGAAAACTTCTTACATATGATGTTTTCTGTTCCTTCGGAAGAGTATAAAGTTAACCCAATTACCGCTCGTGCAATGGACCGTATCTTTACGCTTCATGCTGACCACGAACAAAATGCTTCAACGTCTACAGTACGTTTAGCCGGTTCTTCTGGTGCTAACCCTTACGCATGTATCGCTGCAGGCGTAGCTTCTTTATGGGGACCTGCTCACGGCGGCGCTAACGAAGCATGTTTAACTATGCTTGAAGAAATTGGTGATATTTCTCGTGTTGATGAATACGTATTAAAAGCGAAAGATAAGAGTGATTCTTTCCGTTTAATGGGCTTTGGTCATCGCGTTTATAAAAACTTTGACCCTCGTGCAACAGTAATGCGTGAAACTTGTCATGAAGTTTTAGCCGAATTAGGCATTAACGATCCGTTATTAGACGTTGCTATGGCACTTGAAAAAGTAGCTTTAGAAGACGCTTACTTTATCGAAAGAAAGCTGTACCCTAACGTTGATTTTTACTCTGGTATTATTCTTAAAGCCATTGGTATTCCTTCAAGTATGTTTACAGTTATTTTTGCGATGTCTAGAACAGTTGGTTGGACTGCTCACTGGGATGAAATGTTATCTCAGCCAGGTCAAAAAATTGGTCGTCCTCGCCAAAAATACACGGGTGAAATTAACCGTGAATTCGTGCCATTGAATAAAAGATAATAAATTAGTTTGTTTAATCGACTGATTTAAGTTTAGAATAATGATAAAAAAGCAGCTTAGGCTTAATGCC
>Ga0308012_10001467_pt1 | contig 12599 bp, 7 predicted proteins | sample Neamet179_FD_203133 | JGI IMG/M metagenome (GOLD analysis project Ga0308012, IMG submission 203133) | Marine microbial communities from water near the shore, Antarctic Ocean - #179 | ecosystem: Environmental > Aquatic > Marine > Unclassified | place: Southern Ocean | collected 2014-07-25 | reverse complement strand
ACCACGCTCGTCGCCAAGGACTTGGCCAAGCCGCGCAAAACCCGGCTGCTCGATCGCGGCGAGTACAACCTGCCCACCGGTGAGCCGTTGCAGCCGGACGTGCTCAAGGCGATGAATCCCTTCCCTGAGGGCGCACCGCGCAACCGGCTTGGCCTGGCCAGATGGCTCACCAGCCGCGAGCAACCTGTCGTCTCCCGTGTGCTGGTCAACCGCATCTGGCAGCGTGTCTTCGGCGCGGGACTGGTCCGCACGCCGGAGGATTTTGGCCTGCAGGGGCAGCAGCCGACCCACCCGGAGTTGCTCGACTGGCTGGCCGTCGAGTTGCACGACAGCGGCTGGGATCTCAAGCACATGTTGCGGTTGATGGTGAACAGCCGCACCTTCCGCCAAGGCTCCGCGCTGCGCGACGGCGTGAACGATCCCGAGAACAAACTCTGGGCTCGCGGCCCGCACTACCGGCTCGACGCCGAGGTGCTGCGCGACATCGCTCTTTGGGCCAGCGGCCTGCTCGACCCCCACATGGGCGGTGAAGGCGTGAAGCCGTACCAGCCGGCCGGCATGTGGAAGGCACTCGCCCATCCCGGCAGCAACACGAAAAACTATGTGCGCGACAACGGCCAGCGGCTCTACCGCCGCAGCCTCTACGTTTACTGGAAGCGCACCAGCCCGCACCCGATGATGACGCTTTTCGACGCGCCGAGCCGCGAGTCGAGTTGCGTGCAGCGTTCGCGCACCAACACGCCGCTGCAGGCGCTTGGCCTGCTCAACGAAACCCAGCGCATCGAGATGGCCCGGATGTTCGCCGAGCGTCTGCTCAAGGAACGCGACACCGACGCCGAGCGACTCGACCTGCTCTTCACCCTGCTCGCCTGCCGCGAGCCCAGCGCCACCGAGCGCGACGCCTGCGCCCAACTTTTGAAAACCATGCGCAAACGCTATGCCGACGCTGAAAAGGACGCCACCAAACTGCTCGAAACCGGCGAAGTGCCCCGGGACAAGTCACTCAACCCCACAAGCCACGCCGCGTGGACACAACTCTCCGCCACCCTCCTCGCCAGCGACCTGGCACTGATGATGTTTTGATGATGCACACACTCGACTCATGAAGGAACAAAACCCAATTCGAGAATCCGAACTGATGATGACGCGGCGACAGTTGTTCGGCCGCGCAGCGCTTGGCCTGGGCACGGCCGCCCTAGCAGACATCATTGGCCCTGATCTGCTCGCCAACTCCGCTGGCCAAGCGGGCGGCACGCACTTTGCTCCCAAGGCCAAGCGTGTGATTTATCTTTTCATGAGCGGCGGGCCGAGCCATCACGATCTCTGGAGTCACAAGCCGAAGATGCGCGAGATGTTCGGGAAGGATCTGCCCGAGCACGTCCGAGACGGCCAGCGCATCACCGGCATGACCGCAGGACAAAAGACGCTGCCGGTCTGCCCGAGCAAATACAAATACACGAGGCACGATAACAACGACCAGGGCGTGTGGGTCAGCGAGTTGCTGCCGCACACGGCCAGGGTGGCGAAGGAACTTTGCGTCGTGAACAGCACCTTTACCGAGGCGATCAACCACGACCCGGCGATCACGTACATCCAGACCGGCAGCCAGGTTCCCGGCCGGCCCAGCCTCGGCGCCTGGCTCAGCTACGGGCTGGGTCGCGTGAACGAGAACCTGCCGGGCTACGTCGTCATGCACGCGCGCTCGAAGTTCCCCGAGCAGAGCTTGTTCAACCGGCTTTGGGGAACCGGCTTCATGCCGTCCGAGCATCAAGGCGTGCTGTTGCGAAGCGAGGGCGACCCGGTGTTGTATTTGAAAAACCCGGCCGGCGTCACCGGCAAAGATCGCCGCGCCCAGCTCGATACGCTGGCCGCGATCAACCAAGCGCATTACAAACAGTTTGCCGACCCTGAAATATTGGCGCGCATCCAGCAGCACGAACTGGCCTACCGCATGCAGACCTCCGTGCCAGAACTGATGGATCTGACGGGCGAGAGTGATGCGACGTTTGAACTGTACGGTGAAGAAGCCAAAAGCGCCGGCTCCTTTGCCGCCTGCTGCCTAAACGCCCGCCGACTGGCCGAGCGCGGCGTGCGCAACATCCAGATTTTCCATCGCGGATGGGACGCGCACGGCAGCCTGCCCAAGGAACACGAGTCGCAGTGCAAAGACATCGACCAGGCCAGCGCTGCATTGATCACCGACCTCAAGCAGCGGGGCATGCTCGACGAGACGCTGGTCGTCTGGGGCGGCGAATTTGGCCGCACCGCCTACTGCCAAGGCAAGCTGACCGAAAAGAACTACGGGCGCGACCATCACCCGCGCTGCTTCACCACATGGATGGCCGGTGGCGGCATCAAGCCAGGCATCACCTATGGCAGGACCGACGACTACGCATACAACATTGCCGACGCCGACGGGAACATGATCCGGCCAACCAAGGACAAGTGGACGCCGGGCACCATGCACATTCACGATCTCAACGCGACCATCCTCAACCAGTTGGGTATCGACCATCGGAAACTCACCTACCGATATCAGGGCAGGGACTTCCGCCTGACCGACGTCCACGGCCACGTCATCAAAGACCTCATCGCATGAGCAACACCGGCATTCCCGCCTCCTTCTCGCCCCCCGAACGCCTCCTGCTTGGTCCCGGGCCGAGCAATGCGGCGCCTTCCGTTTTGAAGGCAATGCAGCGGCCTCTTGTCGGCCATCTCGATCCCACTTTTATCGGTATGATGGAGGAGATCAAGTCGATGCTGCGGCACGTGTTCCAGACCGAAAACGAGATGACGTTCCCCGTCAGCGCCACCGGCAGCGCCGGGATGGAGGCCTGTTTCGTCAATCTACTCGAGCCAGGTGACGAGGTGGTGATCGGTGTCAACGGCGTGTTCGGTGCGCGAATGTGTGACGTCGCCGAACGCTGCGGTGCCACCGTGAACAGGGTCGAGGCCGAATGGGGCACGATCATCGAGCCGTCAACTATTGCCGCCGCACTTGAGGGTTGCCAACCCAAGCTTGTGGCAGTTGTTCATGCCGAGACTTCAACCGGCGCGCTCACGCCGGTTGAGGAAATCTCGCGCCTGGCCCACGACGCCGGCGCGTTGTTCCTACTCGATACCGTGACGTCGCTTGGCGGCTGCCCGGTGGCCATCGACGCCTGGCAGGTTGATGCCGCATACAGCGGCTCCCAAAAATGCCTGAGCTGCCCACCGGGGCTCGCTCCGGTTTCGTTCAGCCCACGCGCGATGAATGTCCTCACCAACCGCAAAACCAAGGTGCAGAGCTGGTATCTAGACGTGAATTTTCTTGCCAGCTACTGGGGCTCGGAGCGCGTGTATCATCACACCGCACCCATTACCATGAACTACGCACTGCACGAGGCGCTGCGTCTGGTCTTGGAGGAAGGCCTCGAGGCTCGCTGGACCCGGCACCGGCAGGCATACGAAACCCTCAAGGCAGGCTTGGCCAAGTTGGGCCTATCGATCATCTCGCAGGAGGGACATCAGCTTTGGCAACTCAACGCTGTCGGTGTGCCGGATGGTGCGGACGAAGCTGGTGTGCGCGCTCGCCTACTCAACGACTTCGGCATCGAGGTGGGTCCCGGCCTCGGCCCGATGAAGGGTAAAATATGGCGGGTCGGCCTCATGGGTCACAACGCCACCACGGCCAACGTCAAACGCTTCCTCGACGCGCTTGGCCAATGTCTCGGGTAAGAGGAAGCGCTTGGCCAAGTGGCTTCAGTGCATCTCGACGTCGCAGGTGCCGAGCCCGCCCCGGTAGTAGTTGAACTGGACGTTCGGGTGGTCAGCGAGCAGCGACATCGGCACGCTGCTGTCGGTGATGCCCTTGGAAATCATTAGCGCCGTGAGCCGTTGGCCAAGCGGGTTGTCGTGCGCGCCGGCGTGCCAGATGCTGACCTTCTCCGACTGCCATGTTTCGATCGGCCCCACGGTGACGGCGCGTTGCGGCACCATGGTGATGTTGCCGCCGCCAGAGGTGCGGGCGTTTTGCGCCAGCGTGATCGGGTGCAACTCGACCACGCGCGTGGCGAGTTTGCGGTATTCCTCCGGCGTCAAAGGTGCATCGGTATACTCCCCCTCGCGTCGCAGCGGATCGTTGAACGCCCAGTGCTTGATGTCGCCCTGGCCACCCTGCATCACCGCGCAGCGAACGCCGCCCCAGCTCTCTCTATAGGCCGTCGTGTCGGCCTTGGGGAAATGCAGGTTTTTCTCCGGCATTGTCTGGCCAGGCTTAATCCGGTCGAAACACAGTTCACGATCCGCACGCTCAAACGACAACGGGTGGTCGGTCGGCACTTCGCAGCCGTCCTCGCCAACCCATTCATCCATGCCCCAGAAATGGGAGTGTTGCAGCGACAGGCCAAGCTCGTTTACCAAGCGGGCGACGAGTGGCAGTTGCTCGGTCGGCCCGATCGGCCCGCAGATGCCGACCGGATTATCCGCAGTCGCCTCACGCCAGGCATGGATATACTCAAGCGCCTCGGCCAAATAGAAATCCTCCAGCGTATCGTACATCACGACGCGAAAGCCGGGACGCGACAATTGCTGGATGTCACTTGGCGTGAGCGCCGCTGCATCGCTGATGAGGTCGTCCTCGAGCGTGGTGTAGTCCCACCAGTCGGGAGCGATGGAACTGAGCTTTCGCGGCATGGATTATCGGGCGCTCCGGTTGATCGGCTCGTCCACCACGAGTTGACCCGGGAAGGCACCCGGCTTGGAGCGCGACTTGAGGCGCTTGTTCTGTGAGTTGCCCCTTGGCTGGTTGAGCGGGATGAACATCCCGCCGCTCTCGGCCAGCATCCCGTACAGCTTGTCTTCCATCTCGCGAACGACCGGTTTGAGCTTGGAATCGGCGATGAGGTTTTTAGTTTCGCCGGGGTCGCTGCGTATGTCGTACAACTCGTCGGTGTCCCACAGGCCGTAGTAGGTGATGTACTTGTAGCGGTCGCCGCGCAACGCGAACACCGTGGGCGATTGAGGGAAGTTTTTCTCCCAGTAATAGACGTAGAGGAAATAGTCGCGCCACGAAATGTCCTTGCCTTGGCCAAGCGGGATGAAGCTTTGGCCGTCCATGTAGCTGGGCGTCTTGATGCCGGCGGCCTCGAACACAGTCGGGGCGATGTCGATGTTCGCGACGACCTGCTCGACCACTTGGCCGCCCCCGAAGAGCGCCGGGCACTGCATCACCATCGGCACGCGGATGGAGGTCTCGTAGGCGACCCGCTTGTCGATCAGACCGTGTTCGCCGAACATGAACCCGTTGTCACCCATGTAAATCACCAGCGTATCGTCGTGCACGCCCATCTCCTTGAGCGTCTTGAGCACCCGGCCGATGCTATCGTCAACAGCGAGAAATGCCTCGCAGTAGTCCTTGTAAAACTTCTCGACGTCTATGCCGCTGTGATACGCAAAATCGACGCCGTGCCAACTGTTGCGCTGATCCTTAAGCCAACGCGGCTTGCCGGCGTAGTTTGCCGGCGAGTCGGCCTGCGACTTGGGCGGCACAACTTCCGCACCGGTATACGTGCCGCGATGCCGCTCGGCCGGCGTGAACTGCGCGTGCACTGCCTTGTGCGAAAGGTACATGAAAAACGGCTTGTCCCGCTTTCGACTACGCAGCCAGTCTACGGCATAGTCGGTCAACTCATCGGTGATGTACCCTTTCTGAGGCACCTTTTTTCCGTTGACGTTTAGGCCGTTGCGCGACGGTAGATACGTGCCCTGACCGCGAAAGCTAACCCAGTGGTCGAACCCCGGCCGGGGCTGGTCGGTGCTGCCTCCCATGTGCCACTTGCCGATGTACGCCGTCTCGTAGCCGGCCTTCTGCAAATGTTGCGGAAAGAACACCGTCCCCTCGGGCACGAGCCGGTTGTTGTCGATCACCCTGTGCTTGTGCGTGTACAGCCCAGTGAGGATCGATGCCCGGCTTGGCGAACACAGCGACGTGGTCACGAATGCATTTTTCAAGTGCACACCGTTCCGGGCCATCGAGTCGAGGTGCGGCGTCTTCAAAAACGGATGCCCCATGAAGCCCATCGCGTCGTAGCGATGATCGTCAGTCAGGATGAAAACAACGTTGCGCGGCTTGGCTTCAGGCACGCGCTCGATGGCCAGCTTGTCGTCAGCAATCGCCTGGCCAAGCGCAGCCAAGCCAAGCACAGCGAAAAAAAATATTCGGATGTTTTTCATGGTAAAAAGGAAACGGCAGCAACACCGCAGTTCAGCCGGTAAGTGTGGCTTCGCCGCTCCGCCCTGTAAAGCCGGAGTGCGGCTAATCGCGGTGGAGGCGCCAAAACTGAACACGCCCTCCTACCCGCAGGAAGGTGGACACCGTGCCACCGTTGCCAACCACCGTCTCGACCGTCTCCCAGCTTTCGAGGTCGGATGATTTTTGCAGTAGAAACTCATCGCCGTCGGTGCCCTCCCACTCGATCTCCACAGCGCGATGTATGCCGATAAGTCTGCCTGTGACTTCCCCTTCACCGCCACCCTTCCCAACAATCACTGGATCATCGGTTGGATTCTTTTTAGGCAAGCGTGTGGCTAACTCGATGTCCAGTTCATCCACGTCCACGCCCTCAAAGATTTTCTGGAAGCCATCGATAAAATAATACTGCGTGCCGCCCTCTTCGGCATAAGCGCGAATCGACACATAGTAGTTCATACGCGTTTTGCGCGTGGCCGAGAAATGAACGTCGAGCAGCGAGTACGCCTTGGTGCTGAGATCAAGGCCTTCGAACTCCACTTGATCCACGAGCGTCGCCGGCGCATCGGCAAGCCACGGATCGTACTCATACAGCCGGGCGTCCACGTAAATGCCGAGCATCTTCTGCTTGGTCAGCGGGAAGGTCAGGTCCACATCCGCCTCGAGCGGCCCCGCCAGCGGCTTGGCCAAGCCGGCGGCAAAAAAAGCGGCAAAAAAAATCAATCGCATATTCATCGTCGCAGAGACGCCAAGCCCACCGAAGCGTTACACCTCATTCAGGGGCGCGGTTGCGTCGCCGAAGGTTTTTGGGTGAACGTCCATTTTGTCCATCATGCTGAGGAAGAGGCGGGACATTTGGCGGTCGGGCTTGCCGAGGTAGTCCAAGTTCTGGCCGCCCTTGATGCGGCCACCGCCGCCACCGAGCATCACGACCGGGAGTTGGTTGGCGTCGTGATGGCCATTGACCATGCTGGAGCAGAGCATCAGCATCGTGTTGTCGAGCGCGGTGCGTTCGCCCTCCTGTATTTTATCCAGTCGACCGGCGATGTAGGCCATTTGCTCGAGGAAAAACTGGTTCACTTTCAACCAGTCGTCCGTGTCGCTGTGCGAGAGCAGGTGGTGGATCATGTAGTCCACGCCGAGGTGTGGGAAGCGCAGCGTGCCGTGGTCGTTGTTGAGCTTGAGGGTACAGATGCGCGTGGTGTCGGTCTGGAACGCCAGCACGAGCAGGTCGCTCATCAGCCGCATATGCTCGACGATGTCCTGCGGGTAGCCGTCCTGCGGGCGCGGGATATTCGGCTTGGCCAGGGTCGGCCGCCAGCCCTGCAGTTCGCCGCGTTTGCCGGCGCTCTCGATTCGTTGTTCGACTTCGCGGACGGAGTTTAAATATTCGTCGAGCTTTTGCTGGTCGAGCTGGCTGATGTTGCGGCGCAGATCCCTCGCGTCGGACAGCACAGCATCGAGCACGCTTTGGTCGCCGGCCTGCGCCTTATTTTTGAACATCTCATCAAACGCCAGCGCGGGATAGACCTCGAGCGGTGTCGGCGTGGTCGGGCTGCTCCACGAGATGTGCGAGCTGTAGAGCATCGAGTAATCCTTGTGCACCGAGGGGTTCGCCTTTTCGCAGCCGAGCACGAGGCTCGGCAACTTGGTACGGTGCCCGATGTGCCGCGCCACCAATTGATCAACGCTCGTGCCGGACTGGATCCGCCCGCCCCGGGCCAACGGCGCGCCGGAGAGCAGGTTGCCGGTTTGCGAACTGTGGATGTTGCCCTTGAGCGCCTCGGCATTGTACAGGCCGCGGATGAACACCATCTTGTCGCGAAACTCGTTAAGCGGCGTGAGCACCTTGCCCAGCTCCATGTCGGCCCCCGCGCCCTTGGCCCACCATTCGTCACGGTGATAACCGCAGCCAGAAAACAGGATGGCCATGCGCGTCGGCGCCTCGCTGGACTTCGTCGCGTCGAGCCGGGTGTCGCCCCATACGCGACGCGATTCCATCCACGGCAACGCCATTGACGCGCCCAGCCCGCGCAGCATCGTGCGGCGGGAAAGTTGGTAACGCATCTTGTTCATATCGAGTTCAGCCCTTCGGTTCATGCTAAATTGGTTGCGGTCACAATCAACCCTCATCTTTGGCCAGACGCCCTCGGATTTTACGAAACTGCTCGCTGGTGACAATCGCCTCAACCGCTGCGCTAAAACGGAAGTCATTTGACTTCAGTCGCTCCTGCATTTCTTCGATCAACAGAAAGTCGGACAACACCACTTCGCGACCAAGCGCGTAGCCAAGCAGTTTGCGGCAGAATTGCGCCAACACATCGTCGAGTCGATCGGTGGCCAAGTGGTGTCGTAGTCCGTCGATACCCTCGACGGCCGTGCCGTCCGAGAGCCTGGTTTTCGTGTCAACCGCCTTGGGCCGAAACCGCCCGATGGCGTCGTACTGCTCCAGCGCAAAGCCGAACGGGTCGATGAGTTTGTGGCACTTGACGCATCCGGGGGTTGAACTGTGTTGCTCGATCAACTCGCGCGCGGTCAGCCCTTTTGGCACGCTCTCCGGCAACTGAGGCACGTTGGCCGGCGGCCTCGGCAGGCGCTCGCCAAGCAGCGTCTCGTAAACCCAGTTGCCGCGCAGGATCGGGCTAGTCCGTGACGCGCCGGAGTTGGCCGCCAACACCGTGGCCAAGCCGAGCACGCCGCCGCGCCCCCTGGCCTGCACGCCATCGACCCGCCGCCACTCGCTTCCGAGCACGCCGTCGATTCCGTAGAGCTTGGCCAAGCGCTCGTTGAGAAATGTGTGATCGGCGCTCAGCAAATCCAGCACCGGGCCGTCGTTGCGAAACATGTCCTCAAAAAAACGAACCGACTCCTCGTACATCGCGCCGCGCAGTTCCGGGAACGTCGGATAAAGCTTCTCGTTCTTGTCGTCGTTTTGGTCAAAGCCGCGAATGTGCAGCCACTGGCAGGTGAACTGCTCGGCCAGGCGCCGGGTGCGCGAGTCGCGCAGCAGGCGCCGCGTCTGCGCGAGCAACGTTTTGTCGCCGGTCAACTCGCCGTCGTCGGCTGCTCGGCGCAGTTCCGCATCCGGCAGCGACGACCACAGGAAGTAACTCAGCCGCGTGGCCAACTCGACGTTTGTCACCGCCACCGACTTCGCGCCACCACCCGCTTTCTCACGGCGATACAGAAACGTCGGCGAGGTCAGCACCCGGGCGATCGTCAATTGAATCGCCTTCTCGTGTGGAATCTCGCGCTCCCGCAATCCGCGATACAACGCCCGCAACCCCTCCTGCTCTTCACCACTCAACGGCCGCCGCCATGCACGCCACGCAAACTCCAGCACACTGTAAAGATGCCTCGGCTCGTCCGCCTCGAGGCGTTCGCGAAAGGCCTCAACCCGTTTCATCAGAGGTTCCCTGTACGGCTTCCACGCGATGACTAGATCCGGCCGGTCCTGAGTCGAGAACTCGACGATCTGCTCGTACGCGACCTCCACCTTGAACGGCTCCCTGGTAATGTAGAGTAACTCGTCCCAAAGCCGGTCGAGTTCCGCCTTTTGCTCATCGCTGAGCATGAGCCGTTGCAGCGGCTCGTCCTCGCGGAAGTACAGCGCCAGCGTAACCACCTCGTCCACCGGCACAATTTTTGGGTAACAAATCGACGCCGGAAACAGGTCGCGGAAATTGTCCAGACCAGCCGCCAACCGCTTCTCCGCTGCGCTGCCAGCGGCGACGACAATCGGCCGGCCCGGTGAGAGCCCTCGCAGCTGCGGCTTGGCCAAGCCGGCCGTAAGTTGGACGCTGCCTTTCTGGCCGTGCTCCGGCTCGAGTTCACCGGAGAGCACCAGCGTCCGGCCCTCGGCCAACTCCGCAGGGATGCGTAGCTCGACAATCGCCGGCGCCTGCACGATTAGGTCCGCCGTGACCGCCGACGGGCCAAGCGGATGTTTCCCGAACCGTTCGTCCGGCATGATCGATTTGAGCACGTTGCCGTAGCGGCGCGGCACCGGGATTTTTTGGAGATGCTTGAACAACATCGCGTCGGGCGAACCCGGCTTGGCCGGTGCCGTGCCGGTGGCCAGCGCCTCAATGCGCCGGGCCAAGCCGGTTCGCTTTGCTGCGTCCGTCTCCGCCTTCCAACTCGCCAGCAGCGACCCGGCCGGTACCGTCATTGAGCCACCGGACACCCTGGTCACGTCCGCGACGTTGCCGCTGAAAAAATGCCAGACGCCGGCGTTGCCATGACTGTCTTTCAGTGGATTGCCCTCGAGAATGTTCCCTGAAATGTCCGCGGCAACATCCCACACGCGCCGGCCACCGCCGGGCTCGGTGATGGTCATGTCAACGTGCGTCAGGTCGCACGAGTGGTTGCCCTGTCTCGGCCCGATGGCGAGTTGGATCACTTCGCCTGCCCGCACCGACACGGTTTTGGCGGCCAACTCCGACGAGCCGTTCACGCCGAAATCGCCGTGCCCGAGGTTGCCTACCCTACGGCTGTTTCGATGCTGCACCCACCACTCGACGCCGTTGCCGCAACTGTGCGCGTCGGCGATCCTGGCCGACACCGACACGATGCCATCGATCGGGCTGCGCCAGCCAACCGCCACGTACTGCGTCGGCGACGGGTGCGCCACCACCGCATGCGGCCGTGCGGTGCCGGGGATGCGCACTTCCGTGTCGGACGAGTTGGCCGCGATGGACGGCGTGCCTAAGGTTCCCCAGCCGTTCACGAAATCGTAACCGCCACTCTTCAGCATTTTAAGGGTGAACAACCCGTCAATCGTCACCGGGCCGCCGGGGCCAAGCGCGAGGTAGTCGAGCCAGGCCGCAAGCATGTCGGCATCCACCCCGTGCTGTTTAGCCAGGGCGTCGATGTCCGGCTCGTCGCCGGTGGCCTCCGCGGCAGCGGCGAGGAACTTGGCTGTATTGGCCAGCGTCTCGCGACGCAGCTTGGCCAGACGCCCGGCCAAGCCAGGCACGTCGCGCATCGGGAGATCCGCCTTGCCGCCGCCGACCAGCCGGGGGTTGCGCCAGCGAACAAAGTCGTTCTCACTTCCGTCGCCGGCATCGCTGGCGGCGAGGTGCACAACCACGTCGCTTCCGTCCGCCGGCAGCTGGAGTTCCAGGCTGAAATCCACGCTGGATTGCGTGATACTTTTCGGGTTCATCCAAGCAGTTGGCCCGCCCTGCCGGCCGATATGGCCGATCGGGTCGAACCGCCACAACGCCTGCTGCCACCGTTGCACTGCATCGACGATCGGCTTCGGGTTGTCATCCGCTGCCGCCCGCCAGCACTCGCGAATGTTGTTCAGCAGAAACGAACCGGACGGGGCATCGGCGCGGGTGAGCATCGTCCAAAGCGAACCCAGATACTTCGCGTTAAGTCCGCGCGCGCGCGCAACCGCCGTGACCGACTCGCCGCCCTTGGCCAGCGCATCGCGATCGGCGAGCGTCGCGGCAAAATAGGGCCCGAGCGGAATGCTGCCATTGCGGTTTATCACGTTCTCCTTGGCATCGGCGGAGTCGTCCCAGTTGTCACCGGCGTTGCTGCGAACAGCCACGTGTTGCGCGTAAAAATTCTGGATTTGAGCCATCAACCCGTCGGCCCGGTCGCGCTCGGTGATGTGTTCCGAGAACCGGATGCCGTTCGGCAGCAGCATGGCGTGCTGCGCGACCTCCTTGCCGGCGTCGAGAAATTTGCCCACGAGCGCGGGCGACATCACCAGCGCATCGCCGGCATTGGTGAACCCCTCACCCGCCGCGCCATCGATGGGGAATTCGCGGGTGGGGTTCAGCGAGGCAACGCCGGTGAGGTCGCGGACGGAGTAGTTGTATTCGTCGTTGTTGAGCCGCCGTAACGCCACCCGGCCGGGGTCGCCCGCCCGCGCCCTGGCCTCCTCGAGCAACAGGCTGTGCACCCACTGCTGCAGTTTCGCGCGCTGCTCATCGCTTGGCTTGTCGGCCTTCTTCGGCGGCATCTGCCGGCTTGAGAGCATGTCGTCGACCTTGAGCCAGACCTTGGTGTTGAGCCGGATGTCGGCGACCGACTGGAACGAGTCGAGATTGATGTCCGCCTCGGCCTCCTCGTCCGCGTGGCACTCGAAACAGAATTGATCGAGCAACGGCCGGATCTCCGACTGGTACACCGTGTCCAGGCCGGCCGCTTGGCCAGGCGACAGACAAAAAAACGCAGCCAGCAAAACAACTGGCAAGCGGCTCAAGCGCTGGAGAATAAGCGGCATGACAAGCCCTCGTGGGGTTGCGGCAATCCTTCCCCCAACCCCGGAACTCCGTCAAGGGATGTGAAAAGCAAACTTCCCCCTCAGTCCTTTCCCCCGTCAGTGTTTCTTTACCAGTGACCGATTGGCCAA
>Ga0308012_10001466_pt1 | contig 12600 bp, 8 predicted proteins | sample Neamet179_FD_203133 | JGI IMG/M metagenome (GOLD analysis project Ga0308012, IMG submission 203133) | Marine microbial communities from water near the shore, Antarctic Ocean - #179 | ecosystem: Environmental > Aquatic > Marine > Unclassified | place: Southern Ocean | collected 2014-07-25 | reverse complement strand
TGAATTTGTCGCTTAAAGTTGTACAAAATAAATTAATTTGTTGTGAACGATTCATAGGGGTTTATTATGGATGGTATAGCTGGTTCGTTCACTAAAAAAAACCTTATTTATGTAGCACCAGAATAATCTTTATGTGGAATTTTGAGATCAAAGCGGCTTATATACCATATTAATATTTAAAAGATCAAAGACCATAATGGTGGCATTTTTTCCAGTCATGCTATCAGATTAATTGGCAACCTTTATGGTCAAAAAATGCATGTTTATATCTATGTGGAACGTCAGCTATCGTATCAAAGTGAACATAAACTTGCTTAATTATGAGGGCTAATTTAGGTCATCAGAGTAGAAAAAATGAATATTAAATAGACGAAAAATCACTTAAAGCTTTGAACGGACATTAGAATTAATCAATTTCCAGCTATCTTTGAGCACAAAATGATCTCAATTTATTAGTGAAACAACTAATTTAATAATCCAATACTCATTAACCAATTAATGAAACATGATACTTACCCTCTTGTTAGTGCTTTTCACTAATTTTTAGTCATTTTTATAAAATATTATAATTGCAGGTTGAAATGAAAAAACTAACCACTTGTTTTTATTGAAAATATTTATTGGTTTGTTTTTTGCTTAGTGATATTGAATTTAACAAAAACACTAACGTAAATAAAAAATGGAGCTTAACTAATGAATTTAATTAAAGTATCGAGTATTTTTTTCACTATTGCCATTCTATCTGGTTGTGCAATAGCAAATGATCCTAGCGTTCATCACACACGCTCAACAACGGTCGGGCAAGAGCTTATTGATCTTCAAAAAGCAAAAGATAACAATATTATTACAGATGAAGAATTCGAAGAAACTAAAAGTGATATATTGAAAAGTTCTACTTTCAAATTAGATTTATAGTTTACTTTTTTCAACGTTGACTGATTAAGTGATCAATTTTTAATGAGGATAAATATTCAAGAACAAGGCGCTTGATTGAGTAATAGTTTGCTATTGGGATTGAAAGCAACGATGTTATTGGGTATTTAGGCCATTTTAAAAGAGCACTTAATTAACCTAAACTCTGGATAAGAAAACTTGCCAATAACGCGATTTTAACACTTATCTGCGTTATTTTTACTTCCAATAGTCAGCTATTGGCTCGTAAAAAAGCCTTGATAACCACTAAAATTACGTCACTGGTACTTAAAAAAGTATTGTTATTATAATTTCAACGACTTACAAGAACCTTATCCAAACCTCAGGTTAATTAGTTGGATTGGTATTATCTACTTTCACTGCTTGGATCACTAATCGCTGCGCTTTGGGAGTATTTGTTGCTTCAAAAGGGTAGCAGGTGATTAATGTGATCATTGTTTCATCTTGAAATAGGTAAGGCGAAATATCATGTTTATTAACGACATCTATGGTCATAACATTATAATTTAGTATTGCGCCCTGCTGGTCTTCTAATAAAAAATCATCGCCAAGTTCGATATTTTCCAGTGCATTAAAATGACTATCATTATGTGCTGATATTACCGTATTTCCGTATTGGTTAGGTTTTGCAGAATCTTCTAGCCAAGTAGGTGCAAACGCCATGGCTCGTCCGTTCATTCCGGCTAATATAATCCAAGATTCCTCCTCTTTATTAACTTCTGTAACAACGCTAGTGCTATTTCTAGTAAAATCACCTGTGCTATCTCCAAAAGCACCAGATGTACCACTCTTTTTTATATAAGTTAATTTTGCGACGGGATAACTATCCGCCCATTGCCAAGGCAGACGTTTTTGATCATTATTCTGCTGTTGTGCCTCACTCCAAGCATGATTTAGTAATACTTGTGCAAGTACTGATTTAGCAACCATATAACTGGGTTTTATTAATAACAAACAAGCCATAATGACTAAACTTATTAGAATTATTTTATAAAACTTTCGGTTAAATTTAACCTTAAAATTTAGCCCTTTTTTTTGGGGGATAACAACAATAGCGAGACTACCGCTATTGTTGTTATTATGGCTATTAACGTTCCGCATTTGGTTCTCGGCGCAGATTTTTACTGCTGTTTTTCTCTCTAATAGGCAATAACATTAGAGATATAACAGACATGAGTAATAAACATATCGCACTATTAAACTGCCATTGCCAATTTAAGGCTGTAGACGGTAGTTTTTGTCCCGAAGGTAGAGCATTTTTTAACTGTTTAGTATGGGTTGCTTGGCCTTTTTGGTTAGAAATTGTTGGCCTAGATACTTCTTTTTCTACCGCAACTAAACTGGTAAACGGCGTGACTAAATGATATTTAAGGGCAAGTTCAATAATATTGTTTTTAGCTTCTGTATCTTTAAATAACATTAATTGACGATAATGATCAGCTATTTTACGTCTCGCCCATAAGGTTGCTAGGGGTGGAATACTTTTCTCTGAACTAGGTGTTGCTTCAGATTTGGCTGTAGGTTTAACTGTAGATTTGGCGACTAGAGTTTGACGACCTATAGCATTAGATTCAGCATCCGCTTGCTGATAGTTTTCAATATTTACTGACCACGTTTTCCCCTGATAAATACCACTAAGTAGGCTATCACTTTGCTGCCCTTTACTTTGCAGTCCTTTACTTTTTAACCCTGATAACTGATAACTTAAAAATAAAGGCTCTCCCGCATAAATATCAGGAATAGGATCAGGTGTTGTCTGTAAGTTACTTATTGCTATTCCTTTTACCGTAATAAAACCGTTAGGATCATTAAGGGTCATTTTTAAATCCGTGAGTACAGGTTGGCTAAGCTTGGTGAAAAGTCGATCCATTTGTTTAACCAACTCACTATGGTTACTGATAAACTCATAACTACCACGACCAATTTCAGCTGATTTCTTCATAAAGTATCGATTAGGTGCAGTGCCTAAACCAACAGTAAATAAACGTTTATTGCCAATTTTTTTCGTTAACTCTGCAAATATTTCGGCTTCATTACCTACAGCACCGTCTGTTAAAAATACTATTTGTTGTAATTTTTCATTGTGATTGTCTTGATTAATTAACGCTAAATCTAACGCTGATTTAATTTCTGTGCCACCTGTAGATTGTAATTTTGAGACAATACGCCAAGCTTGTTTTTTATTGGCCTCACTCGCCAGTACTGGCGCTTTAAAATGCTTGGTCGGATAAGAATTAAAAGAGATAAGCTGAAAACTATCACGTTCATTTAAACTGGTTAATGCGTATTTAAAAGCCTCCTTAGCTTGTGCTAATGAAGCGCCAGCCATTGAACCAGAGGTATCTAGAATAAAGGTAAGCTCGCGAAGTGGCTTAATTGTATTTTCATTCAGGGAAGGCAAGCCGGGTAAAACCATTAACAAACCATATTTTTTACCTTGATAAGCTTGTTGAAAGTTTAATACTTGCGGCAATGCTTGCGCGTTATATTGCCATATTAATTTAAAGTCTTTATCCATAGGTTGATTGGTTAACTTCAGTGCGTAATGACCGTGACCTTGTTGGCTAGAAATTAATGAATGATTAATGCTATTTACTTGTTGTAACTCTGCGCCAGCAAAAAGGTTAACCGTTAAATCAATTAACTGGGCTTGAGTTTGGGCTTGGCTTTGAAATGATAGATTAGGTAATGAATTATCAACGTATGATGTTCGCGATAAGTGAGTATTGGCTGGCTGATACCTTGGTGTAATTGCCATAGGGAAATGTAAACTAAACTCCCCTCTACCCTCTTCATCATGATAATCAACCTGTTGAAAATAATTTAGCTCTACTTCTATTGTTTCATTAGGTGGAATATTAGCGATGCTAGTCGTAAATAGGTTTGGACGATGTTGTTCAATTAAAGCTGCTTTTCGCCCGCTTTTTTTAGCATTATTAAAGGTTTTCAATGCTCGTTTCTTTTCTTGAACCTCGCCAATAATAACGCGCTCCCCAACACGCATTTTAAGTTGATTAATCGCTGAATTATCAGGTAAAGGATAAGCGTAAACACCGTGTTGCCAATCATTACTGGTATTGGTAAATTTTTGTTTCACTTTGACATTAGCAACCAAGCCATTAATCTCTATTTCTACTTCGGTTTTAAGCTGAGGGGCTTGGAAGTATTGTTTACTGGTGCTTTGCTTAAATAACAATGTACCGCTACTAACATCATTAAGGCTAACCTTATGGCTATTATTATTGAAATGAGTATTACTGCTAGCTATTGAGTTACGCTCTGAATCTAGGTTTTCATTTTTTGTAACTGAGTTTTGAGCTGAGTTTGAAACTGAGCTAGGAACTGAGCTAGGAACTGCATAGGCATTAATCATAATAGAGGGCGTAACACCCAAAATTATAAGTAAATTAATGATAATAAAGGGGCTGATTTTCATGTCTTTTCTCCGCGATAGAGCAGTACTAAACATTGTCGATTTAGTACTGCTACGTTGAATAAAAAATGTCGAGCAATCATTAACTCTATCTGGGAGTGGCGCTAATAAGAGCTCGACGAAGGTTGGGAGTGGGTAGAAATTAATTTACGTCAGCGACTATTTGTTTTTGCTCTGCAATACTTTCCTCTGCTTCAAATACTTGTGCGGTTTGAGGTGTAGTTAGTGGCGCAGTTATAGCTGTATTTATAGCTGCTTTCTCAGGGGAGATATTCGGCTCTTGATGAGCGATGTCTTTTAGCTCACTTAATGACTCCTGTGTTACCACTTTTGCTACTTCTTGTGTTACTCCAGCTTCGACTTCAGACGCTTGCTCTGAGGAGAATAATTGCACGTCAACGCGTCGGTCATTAAAGTCACCGCTTGTAGTTCGACTAGCTTGCATTGAATTACTTTCACCAAATGCTTCTGTGTTGATATAGGCTTCATCAACACCGAGGCCAACTAACATTGACTTAACTGACTCAACTCTTGCTTGAGATAGAATTAAGTTACTTGCTTCGCTACCGCTTGGATCTGAATGACCTGACAAGCTCACTGACAGCTCTGGATTTTCCTGCATCATCATAGCTAAGTGTTTAATTTGTGCTGTGTAGAAAGATTCAACCTGTGATGAGTCAACATCAAAGCGGAGGTTTAATTTAAGCTGCTCTAATTTATCAGCATGACTTAATGTATTTTCTGTTGACGCTAACTCTTGCGTTAAAAGCTGTTGTGATTTTTCACTTTCGGCTAAACGCTCTTCCAAACTATTTTTATCATTACTGAGAGATTGCATGGCGATTTCATTTTGCGCGAGGTGATTACCTACTTGCTCTATTTGCTCTTTTTGTTCTTGTGAGTGCCCAATAAATAAACCGATAGTACCTGCTGCTATAAAACCAATGGGACCTGCAATTAATCCGCCGATAACAGCGCCAGTAGTCATACCAATAATTTCGTTTGAATTATCCGTAGTTATCTCACTTTCATTAGCGGTTGTTGAAGCCATAACAGGCGACGTTGCGATAGCTAAAACAATGCTTGTGGCGATTAATCTTTTTTTCATACTTGCGATTTTCATGTTTGAGTTTTTCATGTTGAGACCCTTAATAATGTATTTGCTGTTTCTTAAAGTTGTTTAATATTTTTTAAGAAGTGGTTAATGTTGTTTACGAGATCTATTAAACAACAAGCAAATGGCAAAACAGGGGTTGAAAAATGGCAATGTAATGAGCAATTGTGGCGAAAAAAAGGCAATCGTTGTTTTGCCCTTTTTATGTTGGATTTTATGATAGATAATGCTGTTACTAAATTGAATATATAACAATCAAGGTAATTCAATGAGCCGAACTATTGCTATCGTTGAAGACGATGTCTCCATCAGAAAAAACTATACAGAGCTTTTAGAGAAGCAAGGTTATAAAGTACAGGCTTATAGCAACCGTAAAGAAGCCCAGCTTGCTTTAACTCAAAAGTTGCCTGACTTGGCAATAATTGATATTGGTTTAGAAGATGAAATTGATGGCGGTTTTACCTTATGCCAAGCGTTACGTCAGTTATCGAGTTCATTGCCTATTATATTTCTAACCGCACGTGACAATGACTTTGACACCGTAAGTGGCTTAAGAATGGGAGCAGATGATTATTTAACTAAAGATATTAGTTTACCTCACATGCTAGCCCGTATTGCTGCACTATTTAGACGAATTGAAGCGAGTAATAAACCAACGAGTATTGAAGATAACATTATCACTGGCTCAGTGACCTTATGCTTAGAACGTATGTTGGTACATTGGCAACAACAATTAATTGAACTCACCGTTACCGAGTTTTGGTTAGTACATTCGTTAGTTAAAGTGCCAGGGCATGTAAAAAGTCGTCAGCAATTAATGGAAGATGCCAAAGTATTTGTCGATGACAGTACTATTACTTCTCATATCAAACGCATACGTAAAAAATTCATGGTTCTAGATAAAGACTTCGATTGTATTGATGCAGTTTACGGTATGGGTTATCGCTGGAAAGCTGAAGCTAAAAGTGACATTGAAAGTAATGCTAAAAGTACAGTTAACTAATTATGACAATTAATCGTTTCTCCTTTAAGTTTCCCTCTCTTTTTAAGCTTAAGTTCAGGTTTGGTTTACGAATCAAACTATTTCTCCTGTCGCTATTTTTATTCGCGATCCCATTATTAGGGTATCAATACGTTTGGGAAATGGAAAAATATTTACGTATTGGCCAAGAAAAAACCTTAATGGGTACGGTTCGAGCCGTAGCAACGGCACTTCACGAACGACCCAAATTATTTAATAGACAAGCAAGCTTCTTACCCAATGTACAAAAAGGACGTGATTTATACGCCTACCCGATAGTTGATCCTATTCAGCTCGACGGAAATTTAAACGATTGGCGCAATCAAGATAGAGCATTAAATTATCAGAACGATTATTTAATTGAAGGGCATGATATTTATCAACCACAAAGTCTTTCGTTTAAACATATGGTGGGAAAATATCGCGAGCATCTTTATGCCTATTTTTCAGTTACCGATGACAGCGTTGTGTATCGTGCTGAGAACAGTTTAAAAATAGATCAAAATGACTTGTTACAAATAGCTTTTGTTACGCCTGCCGGAGATTTTCGTCGCTATATTATCTCAACAAAAAAAGAAGGCTGGGTTACGGCTTATGAAATAAACACGAATCCATCAGCTCACTCACCTCTTCATTCAACTGACAACCAACCCATTGCACCTGAAAACAGGATTCAAGGCATGTGGATTGAAACAGAGCAAGGTTATACGATTGAATTACGACTGCCGTTATCGTTACTCGGAAGCCAGTTAAGTTTTGCTATTAGTGATATTGACGAGCCTAACCAGACCCAAAAAATAACCGTAGGCACTTCACAGTTTATGCAGGCTGATCAATTAGGAACGGTTTTATTACCCTCCCCTGAAATTGAACGTATTCTAAAAGGTTTAGATCATAGTGAATCACGTATTTGGGTGGTAGACAAACATGGTCGAGTACTTGCCAAAGCGGGAGATATAAAAAACTCAGATGGTGTTTGGGGTAAAATGACTAAACCAGAGCTTACTGATAGCTGGTATCGTCCTGTTCAGCAACAATTATTATCCATATACAATAAGATTTTGACCACACCACCTAAAGACTTTAAAGATCAACTTTATGATGTGGGCCAACTCGAAGGCAGTCATATAACAACGGCATTACAAGGTGAAAGCGGCGCTAATTGGCGTTTAACAACCGATAATAAAGCCGTTATTTTATCTGCTGCTTACCCTATATTCAGTGACGGTGAAGTAAAAGGTGCGGTCATTGCAGAAGAAACTACCAACGGTATTAGATCGTTAAGAAACCAAGCGTTACAAAGTTGGTTTAATATTATTATCGCGGTAATGGGATTAGGTACATTTGGCTTATTCGTTTTTGCCTCTCGCACGTCAAACCGAATTCGCGCATTACGTAACCAAACAGAACAAGCGATTGATGATCAAGGTAAAATTATTAATCCTATTGCAATGAGTAATGCCTCAGATGAAGTAGGTGATTTACAGCGTAGTTTTGCTTTAATGGTTCAACGTTTAGGCCAATATACCCAATACCTTCAAGGGATGTCGGCCAGCTTATCTCATGAATTAAGAACACCTGTTGCTGTGGTGAAATCATCACTTGAGTCGTTAGAAATTGACTTACCCGCCAGCCAAGATAACGTGTATATGCACCGCGCAAAAGAAGGTGTGAATCGTTTATCAACCATTTTAACGTTAATGAGCGAAGCGACTCGACTAGAGCAAAGTTTACAAAACACCGAGACGGTAAATTATGCTATTGACGAGGTTGTGTCTGGTTGCGTGCAAGGTTATCAATTAACCCAACCACAGCAAGATTTTACCTTATCAGTTGATTCACTTAGTGAGAATCCTGACGATAATTTACTCTCTAAATTAAAAGTTAATCAAGTAAATGGTGGACCAGAACTTTTTGCACAACTGCTTGATAAGTTACTGGCGAACGCCGTGGAATTCTCTACTGAAAACACGATAATTGATATAAATCTAGTCCATAAAAATGACGTGTTTATTTTAACGATTAGTAATACAGGTGAGTTATTACCTGTAGCTATGCAAGACAGATTGTTTGATTCTATGGTTTCAGTGCGTAAAGGTCAGCAAGCTAGTCAACTCAATAATGAACAACATAACGAGCAACCACATTTAGGTTTAGGGCTTTACATAGCTCAGCTCATTGCGCAATTTCATTCGGGTAAAGTTGAACTCGTTAACAATATAGACGCTACTGGTGTTGACGCCATAGTAACGATTCCTTCCATAAAAAATAATACTATTTAAAACTCTACAAAGGTTATTTTGGGAAAAAAATCAAAGCAGTGATTCTGAAAGTAACGCCGTTTTCAGTCTCCTATTAATAGAATTTAAGGGTTAAAAAAAACGCAGTATAGAGGTTGGGAGATCTATACTGCGCTAAATAAAACTAAGTTCTTAATACTTAATACTTAATACTTAATACTTAATACTTAATAAAGAATATTCATATCTTATTTAAAAATCCCACTTGAATGACATTTCAAATTCTACGCCACGGGTTACGCTTCGCATTAAAGTATCTTCAAACTCAAGTGTTTTATCCTGATTTAAGATGTTTTTAACCTTAAATTTCAACGTTGATGAATACGTTGGAAAGTAGCTATACACCATATCAACAGAATGAAACGGCTGTTCATAAACGTCATCTTTGCCATCAATACCAGGAATGATGATACGTTCAGCAAAAACATTATAAGCAATCGTAGCTGTGTGATTACCATTGGGAGCATCCCAACCAAGGTTCATATTAACAACCCAAGGTGAGTGTCCTGTCATCGCTCTTGTCGGGTTAGTAATCGTGGTAGAAACACCCGTTTGCTCAACAACACTTTGTGTATCAATATTTATTTCAGATTCACTTACCGTAAAGTTACCAGATAAGAAAAAGTCTTCGGTAAAACGCCCTAACGAGTCAGATAAGAAAGCAAAATCTTTTAAGAATTCAACCTCTAAACCGAAAACATAACCGTCTTCCGCATTCGCTATTCTGATTAATGGCGGACCATCCTGCGCAGGTGATTGTACTGCTTCAATTGGCATATCCATGTCTTTGTAGAATAGACCCGCTGATAAGTTCTCACCTGTTTCTAAGTACCATTCCCAACGTAAATCATAGTTATCAATTGACGAGCTTTTTACGCTTGGTGTACCACCAATTGGGAAACCTGTTAATGGATCAACATAAGTGGATGGTGCTACTTCACGAATATCTGGTCGAATTGTTGTTTGTGCATACGAGGCACGAAACTGCATCTGTTCATCCATGATGTAAGTTAACGCGAGTGATCCAAATACATCATCATCTTTAAATGCTAATGCTTCTAAATCATCTGTTGTTGGATTTGCTGCAATATCAAACCTTCCTGTAGCAGGATCTAGTGGGGCTACAACTTGACGGAAATCTTCATAACGAACACCTAACGTTGCACGCCATTTCTGTGCAAAGAAAAAGTCACTTTCAATAAAGTAAGCATCAACCATTTGCGCAGAGTAGTAATCATCACCCGCTGCCGAGGTGTCACGAATAAGTGTGTCACTGCCTGTTAACGGGTCATTAAGCATGACATCATCCGTTAAAATGTTATTCATTTGGTAGCCAGATAAATCGGTATCTTCAAATACAAGGGTATTGATATCAACACGTCTTGCCATCGCGTCACGCGTTTTATTGATGAAGTTACCGCCGGCTTTAATTTCTACTTCTAAGTCAGTAAAGTTAAGCGGTAATGAAACGCTGTAGCCGTAGTTTTCTACCCCATCATCTAAATCTTGGAAATCATAACGACTTGCTGTTGTTCCTCGGCGTAGAGCACTTTCATTCTCAATATCAAAAACACCGTCTTCTGGCTGACCTTGAGAGCCGTCAGCAATGATATAACGTGTTGAGATATTACCTGGTGCATAACGATTTGAACGTGCGTCAGAGTAAAACCAATCGGCACCTATATTCCAAAAGTCTGAGAAGTTATGGGTACCACGAATTTGATTAGCGATCATCTCACGCTCTTCATAAATCACTTCGCTATCACGAATACGTAAGCCATCTGTTGCTGTCACGTTTTCACTATTACCTAATTTGTCACGAATTTCATTGCGTGTATCATGTAAAACAAGTGAGCTAAATTCTATCCGGTGATCTCGCATATACTCTAAGCCAAGGTTTAACATGCCTGAATAACGTACATTGTTTTCTGTAGATTTTATATCGTCAAAACCACGTACCATAGACCAACTATCGGCTTCTCCGTCTTGTCCTTCTTGACGAACAAAGTCTTGACCTTCGTACTGCTCTGACACATTCCATTTATTATCATAAGAAATAGCGGTTAAGAAACCTAAGCGAAAATCGTCAAAATCATAACGATCTCCCAAGGTGATATCAAACCCGGTATTAGGCATTACTTTTGTGCTACTTGGATCGTAATCACGATTCATCTCAGCGGCAATTTTACGGTTATCTTCTTGTGATAAATCATTAATGGAATCGTAATTTTGCCACATGGTTTTTAACGATGCTGGTGCAGCACGTGTGCCATCATCGACACCGAACCAATCAGTGCTACCACCGTTATAACTTAATCCATCGTCAAAGTTATTGGTATTACCACCAAGCTTTCCTTGCATGGTAAAGGTAAAGTCTGTTGGAATGCTTTTTAATCTTACATCAACATTACCACCAGCAAAATGGGCAGGCATAGAGGCTGAATAAGATTTTTGTACTGACAGTGATTCAATAATTGATGATGGAAATAAATCCAAAGGAATAACTGTTCGTGTAGGGTCTGGGCTAGGTACTGCCGCGCCATTTAGTTGCGTACTTGAAAAGCGCTCACCTAAACCACGTACGTATATGAATTTACCATCGACCAAAGTGATACCTGTTACACGTCGTAAAGCGGCGGCAGCATCAGAATCACCTGTACGGGCAATTTGTTCTGCTCCAAGAATATCAGCAATAAAGGCTTGGTTTTTTCTTTCTTGTAGAACAGCGCTTGCTGTACCTTTTAAGCGACTTGCTTTAACAATCACTTCTTCTATCGCTTGTTCTTCTGCATTATCAGTGTTTTCAGTTTCGGCTGACTGTGCGTAAGCGGGGCTGATAGCTAGGCTTGCTGCGATGGCAAGACTTAAACGTTTCAACGTTGTATTCATTGTTAACCTCATTAACGGAGATCTCATTGGGAATTGAAATGGGTAGTAAGAAAAAACCGCTACTTGTCATTAATAAACAATGATAAGTAGCGGTTTAGTCTGTGTTAGTCTTCTAAACCAACAGTCCAGTTTTTAGTCCAATCGTTGTCTGCCGAGACTGCACCAATGTGGTCAGTAACATCTAAGAACGTATCACCAGTGAAGTCTTTTGGTGTTGTTGTATCAATAGTTAACACACCGTTAAGTACTGCAGCCATGTTGGCTGCGGTTGAGTTATCATCATTTAGATTTAATACCCAGTCTTCTAAGCCAAATACGGCTGTATCAGTAGTAGTACTATCTTTAAAGTTTTCGCTACAAGCAAATACTGAGTTAGATATAACTGTATCGCCAGCAACCGCTTGGTCTGCTGTTGTACCGGCTTCAAGCTCTAAACATTCACCCGCAGCGTTAGTTACTACAAAGTTGTGAAGCTGTGCTTTAGTACCTTCACGTAAGTAAATGCCTTCTGAGTCATCATCGCCATCAAATGCATTACCAATAATGGTCATATTCGCAATAGTAGGGTTTGATTGAGGCGTTACCGTTGGGTTTGAACTGTCGTTATCAGCTTCAATCGCTCGGTTAGCAGCGCCATCAGCTGAATCATGTTTAACTAAAACATGCTGAATAGTACCGCGGTAACCGTTATCCCAGTCAACACTGTCATCTTGGTTGGCGGTTAACACAACGTATTTAGCATTTACCGTACCACCAAAGAATTCAATACCGTCATCAGCATTTTCATGTATTTGAATGTATTCAACTTTAGTGCCTGAGCCAATTGCCGCAAACGTGATACCGTTTAGTTCGTTGTCGGTTTCAATTTCAAAACCTGCATGCTTAACAACTACATAACGTAAAGTACCTG
>Ga0308012_10001462_pt1 | contig 12628 bp, 23 predicted proteins | sample Neamet179_FD_203133 | JGI IMG/M metagenome (GOLD analysis project Ga0308012, IMG submission 203133) | Marine microbial communities from water near the shore, Antarctic Ocean - #179 | ecosystem: Environmental > Aquatic > Marine > Unclassified | place: Southern Ocean | collected 2014-07-25 | reverse complement strand
TAACCATGTAGTAAGTGCGCCAATCTGAACTGGAGAGGAGTAGTTAGCGGTGTTGCCTTGGCCAAGTTGACCGGCGTCACCTTGCCCCCAGCCCCAGAGAGTGCCGTCTGTTTTAAGGGCGATGCAGTGGTTTTGACCCGCAGCTACTTTTGACCACGTAGTGAGAGCGCCGACTTGTATCGGAGAACTCTTGTCAGCCGTAGTCCCGTCACCTAGTTGGCCTTTGTGGTTATGACCCCAAGTCCAGAGAGTGCCGTCGAATTTAATGGATGCGGTGTTTACATTCCCTCCAGCCGCACTAGCCCAATTGTCATACGCACCTAATTGTACCGGAGAAGAGAGGGAAGTGGTGTTGCCTAAGCCTAGTTGACCGTAGTTGTTGTTTCCCCAAACCCACATAGTGCCGTCGGATTTAATGGCGAGTGTGTGGGCGAAACCCCCTGCCATCGTCTGCCATGTAGTTAATGTTCCTACTTGTACCGGAGATTGGACGTAACTAGTGGAGTTGCCTATGCCTATTGTACCGAAATCGTTATACCCCCAACCCCAAATCGCACCGGGTACACCGTCCGCCAGCCCCGTCCACTTATTCGCAGCGCGAGCCTGAGCTTGCGCTTGGAGGTTCCACCTACCAGAGTATTGGACACCTGTTTTTACTACCGGCATATCAGTTCCTTAAAGTTGTAGGCCTATAAACAAGTTGGCTGTACTAGCTCGTGCTAGAACACTCCACGTAGTAAGAGCGCCCACCTGTACTGGGGAGGAGTAACTAGTGGTGTTGCCGTGCCCTAGCTGTCCGGTACTGCCTGCACCCCAAGTCCAAAGAGTGCCGTCTGACGCGGTGGCTCCAGAGTGGATGTTTCCCCCAGTGGTTTTACTCCATGTAGTCAGTGAGCCTACTTGTATCGGAGAACTCTTGTTATTAGTAGTGCCATCGGCTAGTTGGCCTTGAGCGTTGTATCCCCAAGTCCATAAAGTGCCATCTGTTTTAACGGCTAGAGCGTGGTACCTCCCCGCAGATATGCTTAACCACGTAGTGAGTGTACCTACTTGAACTGGAGATGAGTAGGTAGTGGTGTTGCCTTGCCCTAGCTGACCTTGACCGTTGTTTCCCCAAGCCCAAATAGTACCGTTTGTTTTAATGCCGTAAGTAGTATAACCCCCAGTAGCAACTTTAGACCACGTATCAGCGCCGATCTGACCCGGAGTGAGACGAGTAATAGTAGTCCCATCGCCTACTTGACCGTAGTTATTCTGTCCCCATACGTAGAGAGTGCCATCGATTTTAAGGGCTGCAGAGAAGTTAGTACCAGTAGAGATTATGCTCCAATTAGTCTCTGCCCCTACTTGAACGGGAGAACTATAGTCATTGGTGTTGCCTTGCGCTAGCTGACCGAAGTTATTTTGACCCCAACCCCAGAGAGAGCCGTCCGTTTTAATGGCCATGGAAAAGCGGTAACCCGCCGAGACGGTAAGCCAGTTGGTAAGTGCGCCGACTTGTACAGGAGATGAGTAGTTGGTGGTATTGCCTTGCCCTAGCTGTCCGCTATTGCTTGTACCCCAAGCCCAGAGAGAGGCATCCGTTTTGATGGCTAGGGCGTGGAAATAACCTACTGCCGCTTGCGACCATGTGTAAAGCGAGCCTACTTGAACTGGGGAGGAGTAATTAGTGGTGTTGCCTTGCCCTAGCTGACCTGCACCGCCATACCCCCAAGCGTAAAGCTTTTGCTCCACCGAAGTGGTCTGCACCGCCAACGGATCAAAGCCCGGCTTTATAAAATTACCTTTATCGCTACCAATAGGCATCGTATGTTCCTTACTAGCTGGCTATTATTTCATAGCTGATTGTATAAGCAATTTTACTGGCTGTGCCGCTCTGAACTGTAATGGACTTGTTTTCTTCAAGGTAAATCGCAGTAGTCTTGTCTACGACTATTAAAGACGCATCAGGGGGAACACTTACCGTAGACACGATAGGGAAGTTAGTACCTCCACCTGCCGCTGTGGAATTAATTCCCACAGTAGTATTTACTGCGGTAGAGCCATCGATATTAGCCGCCACAATCTGGTTAATCTTTAACACCGTGTTACTGCCAGTATTATTTGCCAACAATACATTGGATGTATTATTAGCCGGGATAAGTTCGTCCGCTTTTCCTAAAATACTGGTTACTGCTACTATATTGGGGTTTGACATTATGTTTCTCCTAGAATCCCATTACCATCGCAAGCGCGATGCTTAGACCTGCTGATATACCGCCTGCGGCTGGTGTGGTTGAAGCCCACGTAGTGCCGTTTGATGTGAGTACGTTACCTGAAGTGCTTGGTGCAATAACCTGTACGGCGTTTGCGCCGTTTCCCAGAATCACGTTGTTAGCCGTTAGCGCCGTCTGTCCCGTACCGCCGTTGCCTACGGGCAGCGTACCTTGAACTTGACTGGCGAGATTAACTCCTGAAAGAGCGCCACCCAGAGTAAGATTGCCAGAGCTTGTTACCGTTCCAGAAAGAGTAATACCGTTTACTGTGCCTGTGCCGCTTACGCTTGTTACAGAGCCTACCGATCCAGAGGGATTAGCATTAAGAACAGTCGCTCCAGCCCCCGTACCTTCAGTAATCACCATTGTTTTTTGGCTTGTAGGTATAGTTACACCCGTACCAGACCCTTGTTTTATCGTAATAGACTGCCCGCCAGTAGTAGCGTTTTCAATCAGCCACACTTTAGAAACAGTGTTAGGTCCAAGTGTTACCTCGCGTGTAGCCGTAAGAGAAGCTGCTGAGGTAATCTTTAAATAAAACCCGCGAGTAGCATCTGCTGTACCGTCAGGCATAGTAAAGGTTTGATTGGCATCACCAGACATCTGCTTAGTGCCAAGACTAAAACCGTCAGTGATAAGCTCAAGGTTAGTGTTGGTACTGGTTCCCCAAGTGCCATCCTCATCACCTGTGGTAATTTCTTTGAGTCTTAAATTATTTACAAAAGTAGCCATTTGGTTTCTCCAGTACTTATACTAGTGTGCTGCCAGAGGCAGCGGGTAGCGTACAAGCATAAATAGTTGTATTCTGACGTAATTCTAAGGTTTCCCCGCAACTTGAACAAGTATCAGCGTTAACCTCTGCCTCGTCAAGATCATACCCACAACTCCTGCATATCACTGCAACCACATGTTTAGGGTGAATTATATCGCCGGTTGTTTTTGCTTCGTTTACTGTAATCATGCTGCTATTATCTCCGTCCATCTAGGATCGCCGCCCGGAACTATTTCATTCCAGACCCATACTTGCCCTACCTGTCCTGTAGCTTGCACCCCTGTAATATTAACAAGTGCAGCGCCGCTAACCCCTACTGTACCTAGTTGACCTGTAGCAGCAACTCCTGTGACGTTAACATTCTGCTGTAGATCAACAACTACGTTTCCTAACGCGCTTGTAGCTTGTATGCCCGTGACGGAAACATTGCCTTTAGCGGTTACTGCTACTACACCTAACTGAGTAGTGCCTACAACACCTGTTGGTAGAACACCTCCCCCTTGTTGAACGTTGGCGTTGCCAACTTGTCCGGTAGCTTGAACCCCGGTTACTGAGGCAGTTGCCTTTGCCTGTACTGTTACGGTCCCTAAAACCCCTGTTGCAGCATTACCCAATACGGCAACGTTATCCGAGTCACCTGTTACGACTACATTACCAAGAGCTGTTGTACCTACAACGCCTGTAACGCTAACAAGAGCGCCACCTTGTACATTAGCATTGCCAACTTGTCCAATAGCTTCAAGACCTAGGGATTCTCCCCAACTGCCTCTACCCCACGCACCGCGACCCCAACCGCCCAAACGGACGGTTACATTAACACCCTCACCCCAAGAGCCTGAACTCCAAGTGTTACGACCCCAACCGCCAGCCACTTACTAAGCAATCCGAATAATCGCGTTGCTAGAGTCGGCTCCGGGCATAACAATAGTAAAGTCGCCCGCAGTGGCGGTTTTATCTGCTCCGAAATCCAGAACCGCAATCGCAGGATTTGAGCTACCATTCTTTAAGTAAAGAAGCGCCCCACGAGCAGTAATAGTAGAGTTCGCCCAAGTAACATTATTAAAGTCTAGCCATGCAGTTGTACCTGTGGATGTAGGTACTTGCGTTATTGTCATCGCGTTACCTGCTGCTGTATATCCTGTGCCAGAAACTTCATTAGACGCACTATACGCAGTAGTAGTTGCACTTAACGTGGCAGAGTTAGTATACAGAGCACAGTAAAATGTCTGCGAAGTACCTGAACTAAAATCAAAGTCCCCACCAAGGATTTGAACTTTGAACGATGTTGCCATAGCCTGTGAAATAGCCATTTTTCTTTCCTCTAGGCGTTACGCCCTTTCAATATATTTAACTTACTTCGACCCGTAATTGCCCGGAGCGGTACATATCTTCTCGCATCTTGCCGTCACCAAGATTCCTTAATAAAACTATAGACTGCTCAAACATCTGTTGATACAACGCCACCATATCTTGCTCACCTTTTATAAAGCGAATGGCATTTACAAGTGCCCCGTTAAGCAACGCAGAACTAAAGTTATCCCCTAACCACGTCGTACCCGCCGTAACAATAGTTTGTGGGTAAAACCCATAGTGCAATTCAACCGCGTATGCAGCGTCTGGAGTTGGGCCAAGAATGAACGCAGTGTCGTCAAACAACCCGTAATGCTTAGGCGCTCCTACAGATGCAGGTTTAGGGTATGCTTCACGCATAAAGTTAACATCTTTATTTAGCAAGTAATTATAGTTACCAAGAGCATCGACTACCGCCAAGGAAAACGGATATAGAAAATCTGAGGGAAAAACTAAATACTCATCATTAGCTGTAAGTAGCCCCGTTTGATTACGGCGCAAAGCAGGTATTTGAACAGTGTTATATACAAATTGTTCAGCTTGTTCGGTAAACATAGCAAGCTGATCTGCTGTAAACGTCTGTTCGCAGATGTCCTGAATGTTTGCTTTTAGCTCAGTATAGTTCACCAGCTAACCCTCTAGGCCATTGGTCCGCGAGCAAGAAGCCCTTTAGTAGCAGCACCTGTGCCACGTACTTTAATGCCACTAGTCTTTAGATTAGCAGGTGGGGCATCAACCCCATTTAAGTCAACCGTGTACACCGTAGGTGTAGCGGGGAACTCAATTATCTTAGGTGTCTTTACTTTTGATCTGGCTTTGTTTTTCATTTCAGTCTCCTAGCTTGTAGTTACCGTAACTTGGCCTACTTCGCCTGTAGCTACTAAGTCGTCTGGTGTTAGCCCAAAAGGATTATCTAACCCTACCGGGTTCCAACCCCACTGTATATTAATGCTGCTAAAGTCCCCTGCGGGTACTATGCTCTGATCGGGTCGCGGATTTCGTATCGCTTGCGGATCATCTACTGGGAACGTACCCAACATAAGTTGTGGTTGGCTTGGATTCCAGCATTCGGGACAAGCCTTTATCTGGGTCTCTATCCCTTTAACTACTCTGTTCTTAAGCTGCTTTAGCTTGTACTCAAACCCGCACACATCACACATTGCGATGGCTTTGTTACTTGAGGCGAACCTATTACTCATAGGACCGCCTTAATAATTACTTAGTCTTGGTACAAGACGTATTGTCGCTTTCTCTCTGTCTTCCCCTGCCGCTAGCTCAAATTGACGCTCATACTCAGCCTGCAACATAGGAATTCTAGTTACAAGATCAGGGTCTTTAGACGCTATATAGTACGCCAACCCTGCAACTAAACACGGTAAGAACCGAAAGGTCATATCTGGAGTTTCTACACCTGCACCTGCGTTCTCTATACGGCGCATCCGCCAGTACCTAAGTACATAATACGGAGCAGCCGCAGTACCTTGGTCAGGAACAGGCCAAAGATTAATAACTGGAGCAATCAACCTTTCCACATTAATTTGTATAGGGCGGCCTTCAGTTAGCTTATTTGGAATACTGGCATAAGTTGGCATACTAATACGCGAGATTGTTAAATCCGATTGTGTACTAACATTACCTTGGTTGGTGCGTATAACTTGCTCCAACAGGTCTATGGTTTCAACGGGAAGCGGGTACTGCGATTGGCCTTTAACGAGGTTAATAAACCCCTCTTGAATCGTCCACATGTTGATGCCACGATTTTGCCACTCTATAGTCAGCAAGTTCATGGAACGACGGGCGGTACGCAGGTCATAGCCAGAGCGCATTTCACGACCAGCACGCTCCCAAGATTCCTCGGCAATCTCCGTGAAATCCATGTTGAAATCTGCACTGCCTGAAGTAGCCATTATTTCTTTTTCCTTTTAAGCGCAGCCACTCGCTTAGGTTTGCCAGCCGGTTGCCCTAGGCGCTTCTTTTGCGCTATACGAGACTTTTTCTCTGTGGCTGTCATTTCAGAAGATGTTTTAGGTGTTTTGCTAGTAACTCGCTTTGTTGGCCTACAATAAGGCGTTCCTCGCTTGTCACCTTTCGTACGCCCACAAGCCTTGCCTGTTTTGACATCTTTCCAGTCTTCTTTAAACCAACGCTTGAGTGCAGCGCCCTTGGCAGTTTTACGAACCGCCACTGGCTTTCTTCTTTCGGCACTTAGCTATAGCGCCCGAGGCATAAGCAGAAGGGAAGACTTTGTATTGAGCCTTTACCTTGCGGTAACAAGCATCTTTTACAGAGCTGCCCTTCTTAAATGTAATGGGTTTCATCTTGCCCATTCCTCGGCACTTCAGCACTACTTAGCTGCTTTTTTCTTAGCGGCTTCTGCTTTCTTAGCTGCTGCCGCTGCTGCTTGTTCTGCTGTGGGTACACCCCATAGTCCAGTTTCCATAGTATTTCTCCTTATCTATTAATATTTTAAACCATACCGCCGCGTGTAAACCCACGTTGCAAAATTGGGCCGTCACCCCGTCTTCCTTTCTTTACCTTACCGCCGGAAGCCATCATGGTAGAAGCGCCAGAATACGCGCCTTTGCCCATAGCTTTTTCCATGCCTTTGCTTTCATTACGTCTCGCAGCCATGCCTTGAGTTTTCTTACCATTTTTAGCGCCCATAGAGTCATCTAATCTGGCATTAAACCCCTGCTTTACTTTACCGCCCTTATTGTAGCTGCCCATCTGGCGTTTTTCGTAATCTCGCTCACCGTCTATACGACGACGTTCTGAAGCCGCGTTGCTACCCGTATTGTTACGGATGCGGTACGACTCATCGTTTAAATTACGTATTTCTTTTTTGTCATGGGCCATTACTCCGCCCTTGTTGTACTTCTTTACTTCCTTACCGGGTTTACCTTTAGCACTCTTAAAATAACTAGGCATTCCGCCCTCCTTAAAAGTTTTTCCTTTATCTGCATTAGCAAAATCTTGTCCTACGTTTTGCGGTACTCCCGCCTTCTTAGCAAAGTCAGGGTTGTTGGCTACCGCTGCCATAAAACGCGCTTGCTTCTTTGTTTTACTGGGCATTACCACTTCACCTTATCAGCCCAGTAAGCTGCGCTCATCTTACCTTTAGCGATGTTCTTACCATGCCTAGACTTAAACGACTTACGCTTAGCCTTCATCTTAGCGGATTCACCTGACTTAGGCTTACCCGCTGTAGATGCGCCTTGCTCCCCAAAACGAATAATTTTCTCTTTACCACCCGCACACGCCTTAACTACGTGAGACTTCTTAGGGTGGCTAGAGGTTCGTTTCGGCTTATTACAAGCCATAGCCTTTTTGTTTAACTGCTTAGCCATAGGTTTTAGAAACCGTAAGTAAGAACGTATACGTATCGCCCGGAGCTATGGGAGTAGCTGCATTAGCCTGTGAAAGTGCCACGATGTCGCCGTTCTTGCCAGTCCCCGCGTTATTGGGTATACCGAAGTCAGAGAAATCGTACTGCTCGGTCCAATTTCTAGGGAAATCAAAGATAAGCACGTTAGTAGTTGCATTCCACTGTAGCTCTACAGCAACGCCTACACTGGCAAAAGTTACCTTTTGTAGGGTAACTCCTGTACAAGCTCGCTTAGTAATGGGATCAACCGCTAACGCTGAAACGTCCACCAAGGTAACTTCTTGAGGAGGGGGTGGTGTTCCCGCCCCAATAACCACAGTCGTCTTTATAATAGCCGTGCGACCACCATCTTGGATGGTCTGTGTTACCGCTGTATCAGCCATAAGTTACTCCTTAAAAGCTAATGTTATGCGCTAAACGGAGTAGCAGCAGCACCTGCACCTGCGCCAAAAGAAACACCTTTAACAAACCAGAAACCGGCTGTAATGCAGGTGAAGCTTATGTGTGTGTCTATGTCACCACCTGTAGTGCCACCGTTAAAAGTTATTGTTGTGTCGTTCGGATCGGCAAGGAACGTAGTAGTTAGGCCATTAGCATCTACCTGCTGAATGTAACCTGTAAATACATCGGCTCCAGCAGGCTTGATAACTAAGTTGTTAGCTAAGTTGAAAGACATAACAAAACTAATATTAGCGCCCAAATTGTTTTGCTGGTTAGGGTCGGTAGAATCGGTTTGAGCTACTGAAAGCACTGGTGGTAGGGTAAGTTGCCCTGCACCGGCTCCGTTGGGGGAGTTGTAAACATTAGCAACTCCAGCATAACCGGGTAAAATACCGCCTGTAGGATTCCCAGCCGCATCAGTGGCGGGAGTAGGGAACAAGCGAAGTACTGTAGTTGTATTGTCCGCGTTGAAAAGTTGCTGTGCTCCAGCGCCTGCGGGTACGAAACCTGCTAACGAACGGACTGGGCCTGAGAATGTGGTTCTAGCCATTTTGAAATTCCTCACATGCGAGTGATGGGGTGCTCTGTCTGCATGTCGTCAGCCGGGACTGTCAGAAGCACCGGATGATTCCCGGAATGCGATCAGTATATACCACTTATTTGTAGGATGTACAAACAAAAGAAAGGGGGCCGAAGCCCCCAATCTAAATACCCTTTGCTTATGTAGCGCCGGGTGAGCCGAAGATGCCCAGTGGGTCAGATACGCCGAAGCTGTATCGCTCACGAGCCTTATACCGGCTGTTGCCTGTATCAAAGTCTGCATCCATGCTTGTTTGCATAGGAGTACGGACAAAGTGCTTCAGGCCGTTAGGTACGTCAGTCATCAAGAACCAAGCGTTAGGATCAGTCAAATAATGATTGACCATATAACCGCCCGGAACTGCACTGTTTGATCTGATAGCGTTAATGTCGTTATCAGCGGTAGCAGTCCTAAGCTCAGAATCCAACAAGCGCGTAGCAACGAATTGCAGGGCTGGTGGGATAACTAACTTAGTAGGCTGAGAAGCGATTAGCAAACCACGCTCATCAGTCCAACCAGCAATCTGAATAATAGCGGCTTCTAAGGAAGTCTCATTCAAATCAGTGCCAATTGCAGGACGGTTTGAGTTAACACCGCCGGACACAAGAGGGTGAGCAGTGGAACATAGAACTACTCCATCTCCGTAAACAGGGCCGGTAAAGGCTCCGTTTAAGATTGTGGCACCTTTAACTTGCTTAGTGTAAGCCATAGCGCGGGCAAGAGCCTTTGTATAGCGAGCAGAAAGTGAGCCGTAAAGGTTATCCTCAATAGCTTCCTCAGTAATAGAGAAACCCATTGCGATAGTCTCGTTTGTATAACGAGCCGTCCACGCTTCTTGTGCATTGTCATACTCGATAGCGGAACCCTCACCTTTAACAGGTGCGGCACTAAAGCCTGACAACTTAACTTCTTCCTCGAACGAACGATCAGAAGACTCAGATTCGAAAATCTCAGCAGCTTCGTCACCATACTTCGCGTATTCGAGACCAAATAGGGCGTTTAGACCCGGTAATAGCTCCTTGAGGAGTTGCGCTCTTGAAATAGCCATTTGCTAGTCTCCTATACGCCGGTTGTGTTGGTGTACTGATGCAAGTTGATCTTAACGATCAGCTCAACAAAAGTATCAGCAGCAGTGGAAGTTTCAGCAACAGTAGCTATAACACGGATAGGTAAACCGGCTGTGCCAGCCTCCGAACCCGCTAGTACTGATATACCAGAGTTACCTGTAGTGGTACTTCCGGCGCCCTGTATAATAGACATGTTTGATCCCACAGCAGCTTGTGCCGCAGAAGACATAACACTTCCATTTGTAGTTACGGCAACTTTAAATGCCGCCATAGTGTCGTCAACTACGATAGCAAAAGCTTGTGTAACGCTAGTGCCGGGGTAGAATTGCGCCGGTGTGAACTGGCCCAATGAATTGACGTACTGAACACCCATAAAAACGCCCACAGGAGAACCCGTAGTGGTGCCTGTGAACTTCTGGATTGTGCCCGCCGCAACAACTTGAACTAGGTCACCGTAGAAAATAGCCGTGTTGTAAGTGCTCGCAATAGGAATAAGGCGAGTGGCACCTGCATAAGGCATACCGTCTATACGGTTAATTGGCTCAAAGCCGTAGGGAGCGTTGACTGTTGGATAAGCCATTTTTAACTCCTAAAATTTAAGTTTAGCCTTTGCCAAAAGTAACCTTCGTCTTCCTATCGTTAAATAGGGGCATACGAGGATCATTTTCGCGCATAAGGCTGTTATCAACAGAGTGAATTTGCGAGGCCGCCTGATTACTATAGTAGGCATTTCGTTCCTCCACCATTTCGACAGTAGCCTTACATAACATTAGTCCACCTTGAATGATATTGTCCTTAAAGCGACCATCGGTAGCTTCATCAGAAAGTATCTCAGGGTGAGCATCTGCACGTACTGGCTCCCATCCTTCACGTAATTTAGCTGAAACATTACCTGTATCAGCTTGACCCAAAGTACTGATTCGAACCCAGTGATACTTATAGCCCGCTTCTGGCGTAGGGGTTGGCAAAGTTTCTGGCCGTACCCATGCTTTCTTATGGACTTTTTTCTCTCGAGTTTCACTTTCTCTATCTTGTCTATTTTGGGTCATTATTGGTTCCTCATTAATGCAGCGGCCTGTTTGGCGTAATCTTCTAGCGGGATTCCAAGGCGTTTCGCAATAGCAACTTGTGATTGTTTAAGTCTTACTTTCTTAGGTGACGTGCTCCGCGTAGCGGGTGCAACCACATTGCTAGTTTTTTTCTTGGCTTCCTGTGTATTCACTTCCACATCATCAAATTGATCTGGAAATATTTGTCGCATACGAGCATCTATTTTCTCGTAGTATTCGTCGGATCGGGGGTCAACCCCAGCTTCAACTAATGTGCCATGCACACCATAAGCAAAAGAAGTCATTTCTTTGCCTGCTGGCGTTTTTGCCCCAAACCACGTATTTTCGTCAGCCCACTCTCGGGCTTTCTCATCGCGCTGTGGCGCTTGTGGTGCAAGTTCTTGTGATTGAACAGGATTTTCTTTCGGTTGTAAAGCTTTGCCTTCTTCAGGCGCAGAACGCGGTTTAAGGGACGTTATTTTGTCCATTCTGATTTGAGCAGAATTTAAAACAGTTTGTGCTTCTACAATAGCGTCAGAGTCTCCTGATTCATACGCTTCTTTATACATCTTCCTAGCCATACCAAGTTCGCCATCAACTTGCTTCTTGGCAGATGCAATCAGAGTATTGTGGCTTTGATCAACAGAACCTTTTAACTTCTTGTTTTCGTCCATAGTCTGTTTAGCAAAACGTTCCAACTCTTCGCGTTCACGAAAAGCTGTTTCTTTAGCGCGACGTTCGTCGTGTATAGCTTTATTAAGTTGCCCAATGCGGACTTTAACTTTTTTAGAGTATGTTTCTAATTCTTCATCATCAACTTCTTTAAAGTTAGAGGGTGTCTTACCCTTATCTCTTTCAGGAGTATCATCTTCAATCTCTATCTCTACTTCGTCAGATTCGACTTTTTTGTGGGGGGTCTTCATGTCCTCCCGGCCTACAGCCCCTTCTATTTCAAGACTGTTGTCATCTTCGGTGTCCAGATTTACTTCTACTTCAGTGGTCTCTTTATCAGAGTCTGGAAATTCATACTCTACTTGTTGCATTGGCATACCTTGCTCCTTAAGCTCGCGTGACAGCACGCGGATCAGCAACGACTGCTTCAATAGAGTCGTCGTTCATTAAACGATATTCCTGTCTACCCACCTTAAAGCGTGTGCCGGTGTTAGCTCGAAACATCACGTAGTCCCCTACTTTGCACCAAGGGCCGTTGGGAAAACGTTCTTTGTCTGAATACGCTTGGCCCCCCATTTCAATAACTGCGCCTACAGTAGAGAGGACGTACTCATCACGAACCGTCTGAGTTGACTTAACTAGCCCGCTCTCGCCATAAGTTTCATCTACGTTAGGAAGTGCAACTAACACCCGATAGCCCACAGGCTTCGGAAGCTGTGCTTCTAGCTCTTCCTCTGTTTGCATTGTTTCTTTAATCTTTTCATCGCGCTTTATCTCTAAAGCTGTCATTTCAGTCATCGTCGTCTTCCATGTAGTTACGCGAAAGGTCGCCTACTTCTCTTAATGCAGCGTTTAGACCTCGAATTACACCGCACACCTCCTTATACTCGGCAAAGTCTTTAGGACCACCCGAGGTTAAGAATTCTTCGCTAGAGCCTTTAAGCTCTGTAAGTTTTAAATTCAGCACGTCAAAGACGGTTGTAGCCATTACTTATTACCTCTTACTTAGCTTTCTTCTTTGCCGTAGCAGACAAGTCTTTTAAGTGAAATAACTTCA
>Ga0308012_10001455_pt1 | contig 12661 bp, 9 predicted proteins | sample Neamet179_FD_203133 | JGI IMG/M metagenome (GOLD analysis project Ga0308012, IMG submission 203133) | Marine microbial communities from water near the shore, Antarctic Ocean - #179 | ecosystem: Environmental > Aquatic > Marine > Unclassified | place: Southern Ocean | collected 2014-07-25 | reverse complement strand
TCAATTTTTATTTCATTGATAATGACAGTGAATTTATCATTTTTAAGATGAATAATATAGCCCTTAAATAATTCAGGATTTAAATGTTGTAATACAGTACTAGCACTTAGGATAGAAATATCATATTCAGCAGAATCGCCACCCGTTAAAATTGCAATATTTTTCATCTTATATATTCTAAAACAAAAGAACAAAATATTTATTGTTTATCAAACTCCTTTGCTTGCATAATTTTTATATTTGTAATTCGTTATACAATATGAAACACAAGATTTAGATGCTAGCTTTTCTTAAAGATAAAAGTTTTTACAAACACACTATACTTGCCCTAATTACTTTAGTGTTGTTGTTTATTGGTTGGTTAAAGTATCTGGATTATTATACACTACATGATAAATACATTCAGGTTCCTGATTTTAGTAATTTACCAATTTCAGCATTGGACTCTATGGTTGAAGCAAATGATATTCGCTATGTAATTATTGATTCTATTTTTGATAAAAGGAAGGGGAAAGGAATAGTTGTTAAGCAAGATCCGTCTCCTTTAACTAATGTAAAACGAAATAGAAAAATTTATTTAATAATAAATTCTTTGCAGTCAAGGAGAGTAGAATTCCCTGATATTTATGATTTGTCATTGCGACAAGCCATAAGAAAACTGAATAAAAAGGGATTGGAAGTAGGGACTTTGGAATACCGAGCTGATATTGCAACTAATAAAGTATTGGATTATAAAATAAACGGTATAAAAATTGAAATTGGTCAAGAGTTGTATTATGGTACAATTGTTGATTTAGTAATTGGTAAGGGCTTAAGTAAACAAAGTGTAATTGTACCTAATTTAGTTGGATTGACTAGAATAGAGGCAAATATTGTATTGAAATCAACTTCTTTAAATATTGGTTCTGAAATTTTTAAACGTTCTGTTATTGATTCTTCTTCTGCTGTAATATATAAGCAATTTCCTGTAGGAAATGATGATAATACTTTGAATATCGGTTCAGTAATTGATCTGTTTTTTCAAAAAATAAAAACAACTGATTTATAATGAGGATTCTTATACTAATAGCTATTCTATTTTCCTCTCCTATATTAAATGGTCAAGAGGTGCTGTCTGCTTTAGTTAGCAATCCTGTTTTAAATGGTAATAAGCTACTTGTCAATAAAAATAAGAGTGCAATCACTTTACCTTTTTTTGATGATTTTTCTTATAATTCGAATGTTGCTAATATTGATTTGTGGGAGCAAAGCAGTGTTTTTGTAAATAGTACTTACCCTATTAACCCTGTTACTATTGGTGTTGCAACTTTTGATGGTTTAGATGAATATGGGTTTGCAAGAAATTTTTTTCAAGCTAATCCTTCATCTCCTTCAGATACTCTTTTGTCACAGGAAATTGATTTATCAGCTATTGATACTGCTTATTTGATGTTCTATTTTCAAGGTAAAGGAATAGGAGATTCTCCACAACTTAATGATTCTTTAGTTCTTGAATTTTTCAGCAATACATTAGTATGGGAACAAATTTGGTTCTCTTTTGGACAATCAATGCAAGAATTTGAAAAAGTAGTTCAGCTTATAAATGACCCGAAATTTATGCACAATGCATTTCAATTTAGGTTTAGAAATTATGCAACAATTTCAGGTAATTTTGACCATTGGCACATTGATTATGTAAAAGTTGATGAGTTTTTAAATTCAAACGATACTATGAAATTAAATGATGTTGCTTTTGTGTCTGCTGCTACTTCATTCTTAAAAACCTATGAGCAAATGCCATGGACACATTTTAAGAACAATGAGTTAGATGAAATGAATGATACGGCTGCTGTTCTGTTAAGAAATAATGGTGCCGGTATAAATGTAGATTATCAATACAATATTTATGAAAATAATACATTAATTGCTCATTACCCAACTTTAGGTATAAGCAGAAACGCGAGTATTTTTGATTATGATTCTATTGGAAATTTTGAATATAGAAATCCGCCAATTACAGTAAGCTCATCTGTTTTCACTTCTTTATTTCCTGATAGTGTTTCTTTTAAAATGCAACACATTATCAGTACAGGTGTTGATGATAATAAATGGAACGATACTCTTTGTTATATTCAGCATTTTAACTCAAGTTTTGCCTATGATGATGGAGTTGCTGAATCAGCCTACGGAATTAATACAAGTGGTGCTAAGTTAGCGTATCAATTTAAGTTAAATCGTCCTGATACCTTAAGGGCTATTGAAATGTATTTCCCTCAAATGTTAGATTCAGTAAATCATATTCCATTTTACCTTACAGTTTGGGATAATAATGGTGGGCAGCCAGGCTCAATTTTACATCAGCAAGAAGTGTATCCTAATCATACTGAAAATGGTGAATTTCATTATTATTATTTGGATTCTATTTTTCAAATGATTGGAACTTTTTATGTTGGTTGGGAGCAAACTACAGGTGATTTATTAAATATTGGTTTGGATAAGAACAAATCAGTAAATCAATTTATGTTTTATAATATTGGTTCAGGTTGGAATAATTCGTCTTATCCAGGTGCTTGGATGATACGCCCTATAGTAAGTATGGATGAGATTGTCTTAGCACAAGATGAGATGAAAACGGGTAATTTTAAGCTGTATCCTAATCCTGCAAAGCAAGAATTAAATATTCTTTTGAGTACAATAAATAATATAATTTTAATTTATAACCTGCAAGGTAAATTAGTGAAGCAGAGTTTTGTTTCTACTACTAATTGTAAGCTAAATATTACTGATTTATCATCTGGAATGTATGTTGTAGAAGTGTGGAATAATAAAGGTAGGAATTTTCAAAAATTTATAATAGAATAAAATGGGAGAAACTAAAGAGTTTGAACACTATAAGTTTGTTGCTGATAAAGGACAAAACCCTTTAAGAGTAGATAGATATTTACAAAATTTTGTTGAGTTTTCAACTCGATCAAAGATCCAACAAGCTGTAAAAGCTGGTAATGTTAGGGTTAATGACGTGGTGGTGAAGTCCAACTATAAAGTAAAAGGAAATGATGTGGTGACGGTCGTTTATGATTTTCCTCAGGAAAAAAATGAATTATTACCACAAGATATTCCAATCAACATTATGTATGAGGATGATGATTTGTTAATTGTCAATAAGGAAGCTGGTATGGTTGTTCATCCAGGATTTGGAAACTATGATGGAACTCTTGTAAATGCTTTAGCTTTTCATTTCCAGAATTTGCCTAATATGGGAGAGGAGGATAGGCCCGGATTAGTGCATAGGATTGATAAAAATACTTCTGGAATTTTAGTGATTGCTAAAACTGTAAGAAGTATGACTACTTTGGCTAAAAAGTTTGAGGATAGAGATTTGAATAGAAAGTATATTGCATTGGTTTGGGGTGATGTAAAGGAGGAGGAAGGAACTATAACTGGTCATATTGGTAGGAGTTTAAAAAACAGAAAAATAATGGATGTCTTTCCTGATGGAGAATATGGAAAGCATGCTGTTTCTCACTATAAAGTGCTTGAGCGTTTTGGTTACACAACTTTAATTGAGTGTAAACTAGAAACGGGTAGAACACATCAGATTAGAGCTCATTTTAAATTTATTGGACATCCTCTTTTTAATGATGAAGAATATGGAGGTGATCGTATTTTAAAAGGAACTACCTTTACAAAGTACAAGCAGTTTGTACATAATTGTTTTAAAATCTGTGATAGACAAGCCTTGCATGCAAAATCCTTAGGGTTTGCACATCCTACAACTAATGAAGATGTTTTATTTGATTCTGACTTAGCAGAGGATATGCAGCTGCTAATTGAAAAATGGCGTAAATATGCTAATCATCAACAGCTTTAAAATTTAATACTCTTTAATCGTATTGTAAACAGTATCTCTTTCTATTGGGGTGCGGCCTACTGCTTTAATTAAAGCTACAATTTCTTCAGTACTCATTGTTGGGTTTTGGTCTTCAACACCTGCCATAGAGTAAATTTTAGTAGTATCATCAATTGTTCCATCAATATCATCTACTCCAAAAGCCAATAAATTTTGTGTAGTTCTTTTTCCAATCATTGGCCAATACGCCTTTAAGTGATCGAAATTGTCCATAAAAATTCTTGCAAAAGCATATAGCCTCACGTCATCAACAACATTAACTTCCTTTATGTGTGACATTTGGTTATTCCCATTACGGTATTTTAAAGGAATAAAAGTATTGAAACCATTCGTTTTATCTTGCAAATTTCTTAACCTACTCATATGGTCAACAATATGTTTAGGTTCTTCAATATGGCCATATAGGATTGTTGCATTGGAAGGCATTCCTAAGTTGTGAGCAGCTTCATGTATTGCTAACCATTGCTCTGCCGTACATTTATCTTTACAGATTATATTTCTTACTTCTTCATCAAAAATTTCGGCACCTCCACCTGGTAATGACCCTTGTCCTGCTTCTTTTAGCATTGATAATCCTTCAGTGTAGCTTACTTTAGCTTTTCGGCACATGTATTCTAACTCAACAGCAGTAAATGCTTTTACATGTATGTCAGGGCGTAATGCTTTTATCTTTTTGATAAGTTCAATAAAATAATGCAAGCCCATTTTTGGGTGTACCCCGCCTACAAGGTGAACTTCAGTAATTTCTTTCCCTTCATATTTTTGTAGGATTTCAACCATTTCATCAATGGTGTATTCCCAAGCTTCTGATTTTTTACTCAATAACCTTGAATAAGAACAAAACTTACAATCAAAAACACAAATATTAGTAGGTTCAATATGAATGTTTTTATTGAAGTAAGTATGGTTTCCATTTCTTGTTTCTCGAATAGCATTAGCTAGTGTGCCTAAAAGAGAAATTGGAGCTTCTTTATAAAGCTTAACTCCTTCTTGTTCAGTTATTCTTTCTTGATTAATAATTTTCGTAACAATTGGTTTTAAACCACTATCCAACTGTTCAATAATCAGGTTAGTTTGTAGCATTATTTAGTAAGAATAATTTTTTCAATATGTGTTCCTTTATCAGTATTAATATTGATAAAATAAACTCCATTTTTATAAGATGATAAATCAATAGTATTTGCTGAAAAATCTTTAATAAATAATATTTCTTTACCAATAATATTTGTAATACTTAAAGTGATGATTTTATCAGCTGAAGCAATATTTAATTTCCCAAGTGTTGGGTTAGGGTAAATATCTAGGTTCTCTAACTGATAATTATTCAATCCTGTTCCAACTGACCCATTACAATTCATACTTAAAGTTGTGTTTTTAAGAGAAGAACGGTAACCATTTAATGTAGCATTCATAACGCCTATTTGACCATTGGTAAACATCCATGAAGTATTAGAATATGCCATAAAATTCTCATCCATATCTAGAACATCAGTATTAAATGCGTTAGCGTAGCTTAAATCATTACATGTATTGTTGTTAGTGCTTGATATAACATTTCCAAAGTAAATGTCTTTTGCAGCAGGAGTGTCGTCAACATTACCATTATCATTATCACAACATTGTAAGGTTCCTTGCGGACCATCGCAGGGACCCTGACCATTCCAAGAAGCTTCAGCAAAGGTGTGGTTGAGTCCTAAGTAATGTCCTATTTCATGCGTTGCAGTTCTTCCATCACTACTTGATGAAGCAACTCCAATAGTCCCGAAATACTGATAGTCAATTACTAATCCATCTTTCCAAGCATTCCAATTTGGTAGTCCTGGTAAGTAGGCGTATCCTAATGTTACTCCCCCTCCTCCAGCGTTACTCAGGTTACATACCCAAATATTTAAGTAGTTTGAAGGAGGCCAAGCATCTTTCCCTAGTGTTGAAGCTTTCTTCATGTCATTACTTTCAGTATCAGCATCAAAAGATAATTTTGTAGTTGAAGTCCTTGTAATTCCATTTGTAGGGTTCCCATCAGGATCAGTAGTTGCTAGGCAAAATTTCATATCAGGATTTCCCCAATAATTTAAGAATGTATTTCTTGGTGGATTTGGATATTCAGGATTAGTTTTACTGTAATCTTCATTTAATACTCTTAATGCATCTTCAATCTGTGCATTAGAGATATTATTTCCTTGCCCTATTTGTGTGTAACTTGATCTATGAACAATGTGAACAACTACAGGAATATTAATTGTATTTTTTTCTTGTGAATTATTTTGTATCCATATTTTATTTTCTGCAATTACATTTGCTCTTCCTTTTGCATAATCAGGGTTGCTAATAAGTTCCTTTTCGACTAATGAAGTAGATATACATTTTTTTAAGTTTTCTTGAGCAGTAATCTGTAAGTTTAGGAGTACAGAGAAAGAGAGAATTATTATTTTTTTCATTTGTTAATTATTATTTTTTGATTATATTGTTTTTTATCTGTTTCAATTAATATTTGGTAAACACCATTGTTTAAACGACTTAAATCTATTTTGTTGTTTACTATTCTAGTAGATAAAACAGTTTGACCTAGGTTATTTAAAATGCGCGCGAATATAGGAGTATTGTTGATTGCTAAATTATCATTTATCCATAAGTTTCCGTTAGTTGGATTTGGGTGTAATTTAAAGTTATCATTCTTTTCAGCTATTGTTGTATTACCAAGGCAAAAATAGGATGTATCAGTAAAAGTAAATGGTGCGTTTTGTGCGTATTGATTATTTCCAATACTAGATGAGATTGTAAAACTTCCATTTCCAAAATTGCAACAAAATCCATCTCCCTGACTATCATTAATTACAAATTTATAACACTCGTAAGCTAAGCAATAGTTACTTTGATAAAGTGTATTGTTTGTTAAACTATCTCCACTATCTATAATGTTATTATTATCATCAAGCAATACCCAAGAAGTTTCTAATGCGTAATTATCAGTCATAAAATTAAGCTGAACTTGTTCGCCATTGATAGAGGAAAAAATTAATGTTTCCTTATCATTACTTGGATTTATATCTGCAGAATTGTTAGGGTATTGGGTGCTAACATTTAATAAGTGAGAAGTACCTGTACTACTTAATGCTGAAAGCAAAATAGTGTCTTGTTCATTAGTTTGAAGGTCTCCGTTCCAGCTATAATAGATGTTGTTGTTATTGTTGATGTTGTATTTAATAGTAACAGAATTCAAGTTAGTTAGTCCATAATTTTTAAGAACTACTTTTGGGTAAATAGGACTTGCGCAATTTGTGTTCTGATTATTTGGTTCAATAATGGAAATAATTCCTGCATCACTGTTGGGAATAGTTGTAGGAACACAACCATTAGAGGTAAGTAAGCCAGTTCTCCAATTACTTATGCTTGACCAAATTCTATCCTTTTGTCCCTCAGTAAATGAATTCATGCAGGCATCATTGGTGTAGTCCATAAAGTTCATAAACATATCGCCTGTGTTACTACAGCTTATATAAGGGTGTATTTTACAACCAAAGTTTCCTTGTTCTTGTATTGGAGTATCGTTTACATAATCGTTACCACAACTATTGTCTCCCCAAATATGATATAGGTTAAACCAATGTCCAACTTCATGGGTGGCTGTACGCCCTAAATCATATGGGTATATTGCAGTTCCTATTGTTCCGAAATGCTCAAAATCAATAACTACTCCATCAGTATTGGTGTCACCTGCTGCAGGAAATTGTGCCCAACCAAGTATTCCGCTTTCTATTTCGGCTACCCAAATGTTTAAGTATTTTTGAGTGTTCCAAGCAGTACTTCCTCCTAGTGAGTCATAATAAATTGCATCTCCGAAAAGTGGAAAGAAATTAGTCGTAGTTTGCTTTCTTATAATGCCATTAGTTGGATTCCCGTTAGGAGATTGTTGAGCTAAACAAAAGTTAACTTGAGTGTTAGATACTATTGGTAGAAAATCAGCAGGTGTATTAAAGGCATCAGCATTGGTTCGCGTAAAATCCTCATTAAGTACATCTAGCTGACTTTGAATCTGAGCATTTGAAATATTTTCGTTTCCGTTTTTATAAACTATATGTACTACAACTGGTATAGTAGTATTTATTCCTTTTTGAATTTGGAATTTTGTAGTTTGATTTTCTAATTTTAAACGACTTTTTTTTGCTTCAGGGTTTGTCTTATAGTATTTGTTGAGACGCAAATTACTTCCGCAATTCTTTTCTTGTGCGAAAAGAATTGTACTTGTGAAAAGAAATAAAAAAAATAGTTGTTTCAAAATTAAGATTTAGGATTGCAAATTTACTGAAAAATCATTGATTAATCACTACCAATAAATTCATTGTCAGTTAGGGTTTTTAAATAGGAAACTAAATCCATTTTTTCTTGGTTTGACAATTGCAAACCAACACCTAATTTTTTCATTAATGGATCAACAGTTGTTGAATATTTTCCTCCAGAATCATAATGTTCAACAACTTCTTCTAAAGTAGCAAACCTTCCGTCATGCATATAGGGTGCGGACACCTCAATATTTCTTAGAGTAGGTGTTTTAAACTTTCCATTATCTGAAGCGTTTGATGTAACTTTTGCTCGTCCAAGGTCAGTAAAAGGCTCATTGTCCAATCCGTTATTATGAAACAGATTATCCATAAACATATTCGTGCTATGACAATGAAAGCAATCTCCTTTTTCTGTGTTAAATATAGCATAGCCATTTAATTCTGAAATAGTAAGTTGTTCTTCATTGTTTAGATATCTATCAAGTTTACTATTTGTAGATATAAGTGTTCTTTCAAATTGAGCAATTGCTTTTACAACATGATTTGAATCAATATAATTAATATTAAAAGCCTGCTTAAATAGAAAAGGATAATCACCATGGGAATTTAGCGCTAGTTCTACATTCGTCCAAGTATTATTCATTTCAAGAGGATTTGTGATTGGCTCAAATGCTTGATCTTCTAATGTTGAACTTCTTCCGTCCCAAAAATTTGAAGTATTCCAGCCTGCATTAATAATAACTGATGCATTTCTATCCCCAATTAATCCATCAATTCCTGTGCTAAATTGATTTGTATCGCTAAATCCAGCTGATTGTAAATGACAACTTGCACAAGCCTGCATTCCATCACCACTTAATATTTTGTCATGGAATAATTTTTTCCCTAAAGCAATACCCTCAACTGTCATGGGATTGTCAGATGGAATTTGCATGTCAGGAAATCCGTATGGGATTTCAATGACAAATGGGGTAGAGCTAAAATAGATGCAACTCCCATCTTCAGTTACCGCATTTGAATTATAATTTATGGCAACATTATCTGTACATCCACTAATACTAATAGGAGCTAAATCTTTTTTGCAAGAAATAAGTAAAATAGTACCTAATACTAGATACAGCAATTTTTTCATATTTCTTATTTATCTATAGTGACAGAGAAAACATCTGTTGCTCCATTCATTTGAATATCCATTTGCATCATCATATTCATCATTATTCCCATCCCGTAACTAGAAAATTCTATCTTAGGTGAGTTGTACCAATTGTTTAATTCCATATTTATATTTGCAGATACATTCCCTAAATCATTATCTACTGTTAAAGAAATATTCTCTACATGATTAAATGAATAATCACCACCCATTGTACCACCTGTGTGTGTATTATAGAATGTTGAATCATTATTATAAGCTCCTTCAAATTTCATGTAATGATACCCTCCTCCATTTGGTTCTGGCCAATACATTGTAGTATGAAAATCCTCATTCACATATTCGTTAGAATTATTTTTAGCAGTATCGAGCCCCATGTCAAATGAGATTGATGTATAATCATTATTTGAAACATCATTATAGGTAAAGCTAAAAGTTGATTCATCTGTGATGTCAATAAAATGAACCTCATCTAATAATAAACTGCTACCATTTTCAGTATGCAAAGTTATGTCAGATATAAGATATTTTAGAGTCTGAACATCATAATTTTCTCCAGCTTCATTAATGTAAGTCATACTATTAGTCATTAATTCTGCACCGCTAACTGTATGAGTAAAATTGATAGTTATGCCTGTTGCTTTTGCTTTATCTTTATCACAAGATGTAAACAGGAAAGCTATTGCTGAAATAAGTAGAAGTATCTTTTTCATTATTATGATTATTATGATTATTAATATTATTCGCAAATTTAGGAATTTTATTAGCCTTTTAAATGATTTCCACTCTTCAATATATCCTAATCTTATGCATTCAAATATTGTTGGTAATTTCCATGTGCGAGTATTGTTATTTTTAAAACTAAATATTCATCTTTGCTTTTCATGTTTAGTCCCTTAAAATACATTGATGTTATTTTGCCTTTACCCCTTAAAGGTACATTTACTTATAGTACTGATCAAGAGGACTTATTGGTAGGGCAAAGGGTAGTGGTTCAGTTTGGGGTGCGAAAATTGTATGCTGCTATTATTAAAAAGGTACATGATATAAAACCAAGTGAATATGAAGCAAAGCCTCTTTTGGCTGTTTTGGATGAACCTCCTGTTGTAAATAGTATTCAGCTTAAATTTTGGGATTGGATAGCTTCCTATTACATGTGTAACTTAGGGGATGTAATGCATGCAGCCTTACCTTCTTCCTTAAAGTTGGCTAGTGAATCCAAGGTGATAGTGCATCCTGATTTTGATGGGGATATTGAGTACTTGAAACCAGAAGAGAATTTACTGTTGAATGCACTTAGCCATCAAGAAGAGTTAAACATAGCTGAAATAGCTAAACTGATTCCGATTAAAAATGTGTTCTCCTTTATTAACGAACTTATCCGTAAGGAAGTGGTGCAGATAAAAGAGGATTTGCACGATAAGTACAAAGAAAAAGTAGTTAAAATAGTTCGCTTTATAGCGAGTGATGAATTATTAGAAAATATAAAGTTAAGTGCTAAGCAGTTGGAATTTGTTGAAACTTATCAGAAATTAAGTACTGAAAATCCTACTAAAAAATGGATAGTTTCTGACTTGTTAAAACAAGTAGGGTTGAGTAGAGCTATTTTTAATGCTTTAGTGAAAAAAGAAATCTTTATAATTGAACAAGAAGGGATAAGTCGTTTGTTAAAATCGAGCCAAGAGTTAATTGAAGATAAACAATTGGCGGACTTTCAGCAAAAAGCATTAGAGGAGATAGAGTTAGCTTTTAATGAAAAGGAAGTATGCCTTTTGCATGGTGTTACTTCATCAGGAAAAACAGAATTATATATAAAGTTAATTGAACAGCAATTGAAACAAGGGAAGCAGGTGTTGTATTTGTTACCTGAAATTGCTTTGACTACCCAAATTATTAAGCGTTTGCAGAAACATTTCGGGAATAAAGTGGGGATTACTCATTCTCATTTGAACAATGGAGAGCGGGTTGAGGTTTGGAAAGCAGTACAGGAACAGGATAAGAAAAAAATGCAATACCCAATTATGTTGGGAGCTAGGTCAGCTTTGTTTTTACCTTTTAATAATTTAGGACTTATAATTGTGGATGAGGAACATGATTCCTCTTTTAAACAACACCAACCTGCACCGAGATATCATGCTAGGGATGCCGCTATTTATTTGGCTCACTTGCATAAAGCAAAAGTGTTATTGGGTTCAGCCACACCTTGTGTTGAGAGCTATTATAATGCCAAAACAGGAAAATATGCTTTAGTGGAAATGCATACTCGTTTTGCTGGTATTGCATTGCCAAAAATCCAAACGATAGACATACGCAAAGCTCATCTTAAAAAACAGATGACCCAGCAGTTTGCACCCAAAATGCTAAATGCTATTACTGAAACTTTAGAAGCAGGAAAGCAAGTAATTTTATTTCAAAATAGGAGAGGGTATTCACCAGTACTTAGTTGTGGTACTTGTGCTTATACACCTAATTGTAACGCTTGTGATGTGAGCCTGACTTATCATAAATGGAACAATCAGTTAAAATGTCATTATTGCGGATATACTGAGCAAGTTCCAGAGTTTTGCCCTAGTTGCACCGCTAAGGATTTTAGTGATAAGGGTTTTGGTACTGAGCAGATTGAAGAAAGTTTAAAAGAATTACTACCCACTTATGTAACTAAGCGTATGGATTATGATACCACAAGGGGAAAAAATGCACATCAGCAGATAATTACTGACTTTGAACAGGGTAGAATTGATATATTAGTAGGAACACAAATGGTGACTAAGGGTTTGGATTTTGATAATGTTGCTTTGGTGGGTATCTTGAATGCAGATAGCATGTTACATTTCCCTGATTTCAGAGCTTACGAAAGGGCTTTTCAGCTTATGATGCAAGTTTCAGGTAGGGCAGGTAGAAAAGGTAAGCAAGGTCAGGTATTAGTGCAAACCTATGATGAAGAACATGAAATGTTTGGGCTGCTAAAAGCAAATGATTATACTAGTTTTATTCGTCAGCAAGTTCAGGAAAGAAAGCTGTTTTCTTATCCGCCTTACAACCGTTTAATTGGAATTACTTTAAAACATAAAAACCAAAGAAAATTGGATGATACAGCAACTGCTTTAGTGGGTCTAATGCGTAAGAGTTTTGGCACTAGAGTTCTGGGGCCTGAATATCCTGCTATTTCTAGGATACGGAATTATTACCACAAGAATGTATTGTTAAAAATTGAGCATGAAGCTTCAATTTCTGAAGCTAAAAGTATCTTACATACGATTATAGAAAAAATGCAAAATCATTCTGATTATAAAGCAGTGCGTTTCATTTTAGATGTTGATCCTGTTTAGTTAAATAAGT
>Ga0308012_10001454_pt1 | contig 12662 bp, 11 predicted proteins | sample Neamet179_FD_203133 | JGI IMG/M metagenome (GOLD analysis project Ga0308012, IMG submission 203133) | Marine microbial communities from water near the shore, Antarctic Ocean - #179 | ecosystem: Environmental > Aquatic > Marine > Unclassified | place: Southern Ocean | collected 2014-07-25 | reverse complement strand
ATTGAGATGAATAGAGGTTGATTGAAGAACCTTTCAACCCCGTAGGTATGGGTGAATGTTCATGTATCACTTCGCTTTGTAAGATTTATGCAGCCCAACATGACCATGCCGTTTTCGAACACAGAGACGCTTCCAGGATCAACCATTGTTCAGTCCCATGGTGTTGTAACCGGCTCAACAGTCCGTGCAAAAAACGTCTTCAAAGACATCGGCGCCGGGTTCAAAAACATCGTTGGCGGTGAATTGAAAGCCTACACAGAACTTCTCCAAGAATCGAGGAACGAAGCCCTGTACCGCATGTGCGCCGAAGCCTCACAGCGCGGTGCGAATGCGGTTGTAAATGTCCGCTTTGCAACGTCCTCTGTTGCTGGTGGAGCGGCCGAATTACTCGCCTATGGCACAGCTGTAACCGTCGAGTGAGGTGCCTTTTATGGTCTCATTCAATCTTTTGTGGAACATCGCAGTGAATGGTGCGTGGATCGTAAGTCTTTTTGGCGTTCTTGTTTACCAGCCAGGAAAGAAAAAGGCCTTGCTGAAGCGAGAGCAAGCCAGTCTCATTTCGTGCGGCGCTAACGCGCTTACCACGCTCAGCACCCCTTCTAAAAAGAGCGAAATCCAAGGATACACGGTTTTGGTGGCCAACGTTGTCATGTCGCCCAGTTGGATTCAGCTCTTTGGAGGCTGGTTTCGTGCCTTCTTTGGAGGCCGCATCAACACATTCTCAAAATTACTCGAATGGGCCCGACGGGAAGCCAAGCAGCGACTTTTGGAAGAACTCGAAGCATCGGATTACGACGAGGTCATCAACGTCCGTTTTGAGACGACCACCCTCACCAAATCCAAAGGAAGCAACGACAAGACCGCAGGCTTTGAAATTCTCATTTATGGCACCGCTGTGAAGTACTGAGTGTCGGCGCTCTTCGGGCTCAAATCATAGGTGGAGTTCTTGAGGGGCCGGCTTGTGGCTGAACTCGATACTATGTCACAATCTTCTCAAAGCAGTTCGTTTTTCCGAAAGTGGGCCATGCGCCAGTACTGGCGAATGCAACAAAGCCAAGCCGTGGTCAGTTTGTTGCTCTGGGGCACCACAATCACGCTTTTGGTTTGGCCCTATCTATCGTGGCGTTTTTCGGCGCAATGTGAAGGTGGGTTTTGCTTTTCAGATGCGATCATCGGGATCCCTTCGACGTACATCGGGCTCAGCGTCATTTTCTTTTCAGTGATGTTCGCAGTCCTTTTCATCGGCTTTCTTTACGATCGAGTGTTCTCACTTTGGACAGAGTGGCGCAGCGTCGACATGGAGCGCAACCCCTATGCCACATACGCACTCTCTCCAAATTGGGTCATGATTGTTGCACTTCAGGCTGAAACACTGAAGCGAACCTCACAAGACGATCCAAAGATGCTGGCTCAGGCTGACTGGTACCTCAAGTGGTGCGAGTCTTACACTGAAGGCGAAATGTTTGCACGTTCCGTGCAGCGTTGGGACGCTGATATGGGCGCAACCCCGACGTTTTGGTTCACCTCTGACGAAGCAATGCAGCGAGCCCGTGAATCGGTGTTCGATGACGATGCTTGATCAGCGGTTTCGACCGGTCAATGATGACCACCATCGACCAAGCATTTCCCAGAGAGTTTCTTTTCGGAAGTATTCTCCAGTATCAGGATCATACCATGTACCATCGCCCTGACGAATAGGTCCATTCTGGTACTGGTTGGAGTTTTGCCTATGCCTGCGAGATCTGAAAAACCCTTGATTGTTTGATCCACCCCTGCGAGGTTTATACCCGCGGTTCATCGAAGAAGACCCCCGCTGACTGCGTGTGCTGGAAGAAGACCTTCGTCCCCCACTGCGGGGTTTGTGTGTGCGGCGACCACGAGAGGAACCCATGCTAACCCCTGCATGTTTGCGGATATAACAACATATGTTGCGAAGATTTCTTCTGTCTGGGCCCTGCTCACAAGGGGCGTCACCGGTCAGATTGAACGTTGAAACGCTTCAATTTCGACCAAAACGGCTGCCTCGTGCGCATACTGGTTGGATGGAACTTCGATCATCTGTGCACCAGGAATTTTTCCGACGATGATTTTTACATTTTCCAACCCGTGCAATTTGTCCGATTTTGCAGATATGATGCCACATGGAACACTGATCTTGGACAAACTCTTCGGAAGTTCATAGCGAATCAAAGATCGAGCAGACAACCTCGTTCGAACCGGGTCTTGGGACAACAAGGTTCGCCTGTATCGAATCCGCTGACCTTCTTCCTTCACCTTCCGTTCAATGGTCCATATTGCCACCCAGGTTAGGGTGTTTAACATAAAGTTAGGAAAGGGCATCTTCAACAACATCCGTGAGAAAAAAGGTAATTTAAAATGTTGATTCGGAGCGACACAGATTGAACTGTTGGCATCGATAATGTTGTGCTGCATTGCATCGATGAGGATTGTCGAACCAAGAGAGGAAGAGAACAGATCAAACCTGTTGCCGAGCCTGTAAAAATCGATGACTTCCACAAGGTCATTCGAGAATTTGTCGATTGTAAAGTCTTGAACAGATATCTTAGGATTGTCAAACACAGCGCTTGCCTTTTCCCTCGTTTCAATGTAAATAATCGGCCTTCGTGTGACCCATTCCGTGATCAAAGACCTCCAGCCTTCAAACACCGAACCCCACCCCGGGACGACGACCACAGGATCGATGTTCTTCAGCGATTCATCAGCGGGCTTCCAAAGCAGCACGCGCAACGAAACACCACCCGAGACCCGAACCCATTCCTCCACACATGTGGAGTGGGGGAGCTCAGGTGCGCCTTTCCAATGTTCACCCATTCGAAGTGAAAGAGCCGGTAATGGTGGATAAGGGTTTAGCCGGTTTTATTTTTACAAGGATGCTTTTCGTTGATTGCTCACGGCACGGGCCTACCAAAAAAACAAGAACGGGACACTCAAAGCCAGTTTTGCTGTGTTTTTTACCTTGAGAGTGCAGAGGGCAGGATTCGAACCTGCGAACTCATAGAGACTGGGACCTCATCCCAGCGCCGTTGACCAAGCTTGGCAACCCCTGCTTCAGCCGTCCCTTATGCCGCGCGTATATCAATGACGCGACCGGGCATCGTCACTCCTTCAAATCAAGTTCTTGTTCCAAGAAAACAGCGATTTCATCTAACGGTTTCCGATGAATGTTTGGAACCATTGCACTTGGTTCAGGATACCCAACCGGCATGACAAGCATGGCTTCTTCATGAGCAGGCCGCTCCAACAATTCTCCCAGGAATTTCATAGGCGAAGGCGTATGGGTCAGTGTAACCAAACCCATTCGGTGGACTGCGTTGATGAACAAACCCGCAGCAATGCCGCATGATTCTGTTGCATAGTATGTTGGACCCCATGCACCGTTCGGGCGATGGCGCTTCTTTTGCTTAAACAAAACAACAATCCACGGTGCATCCGTGAGGTGTTGTTTGACAGCGTCTGTTCCAAGAGGTGCAAGAACTTCAGCCCAAGCCTCTGGCATACGGTGCTGATATGTTCGTTCTTCTTCTTCCTCAGCAGCGACCCGAATCTTCTGTTTCAACAGAGGGTTCGAAACAGCCACCCAGGTCCACGGTTGAAGATGGGCTCCATTCGGCGCGGTACCCGCTGATAAAATTGCTAACTCGATCAGCCGACGTTCAACACCACGGGTGGAGAAATGACGCGTAGTGCGGCGCGTCTGGTTTTCCTCATAGACGGCTTCACCTTTGGCGAGCATGTCAGAAGGAGACAGTTCAGACCAGTCGAGAGCGATGAACGCAGCATCTTCCATACAACGCCCATACAGAGCGAGTCTATCAGTGCTTTTCGTTCGCGTTAAGCGTTTGGCATTCTGCCCCGCATGCGCAGCCACGACTCACTGCCAAACATCAATGCATACACGGCAGCAAGCCACAATGTTGGCCGGCCCCAGCCCTCAATGCTCATCGAATCAGGGAGCAGTCCCTGCCCAAAGGCAAGCATCACACAGAGCCAAACCAACGTGAACCCGTGCAAGCCCCAGCGCACACTTGACATGATCTGGGAAGAATTTGCTTTCATCTCAGTGATTTCAACTTCGGTAAGAACGGCGGTCACACCGCGCAACTTGTCAAGCGCCGTACCTCCGTTCCAACGAATGCGCCCCAAGCGGAAACGGCTGGCAAATTCGACGGCTGTAAACATGGTGACCCACACCACAACAACTTCGAGAAACGGTTCAGCCCCCCTGAGGTTCAGTGAACCTTCAGCCGACCAGAGAAGCAAGCCCCATAACCAAGAAACGAGGACCAACTGAAACGTTCGAGCAAACCGCGTGATTCGATGCAGCAGTTCGGCATCGTGGGAGAGCAACATTTCCAAGGCAATCACCATTGCAGTTGTACCGGATAAACCGACGCTGATCAACAACCACCACCAGTCCAAATCGCCGTCGCGCCAGGCAAACATCAGCGCCACCATCGTCCAAACAAGGGCGATGACAGATGCGACATTGGCTGCAGCTTGCATGGTGTAAAGCGGGTCTCGACCGTCTTTGAGTACTGCAAAGCCCCCCATGAGTCGAGTTTCAAATGCAGAATCATCGACGAGGCCATGTGCGGCAGCGGTCATGCCACCGACTGCTTTGATTCGGGCGTTTCCGACAATGGATTGGGCTTCACCTTGGGCCCATTCCTCATCCAAGCCCCCACTGTTCCAAGAAGAACCCCGGCTTGCAGCATGTGCTGCCTCAGCACCACGGTTTTTACTGGTGCCCGATGAACGGGTTTTGGCCCAAGCACGAATTTCTTCTGACGTGATCGACTCGACCTGATCTTCGCTGAGCGGAGCGCCGTGATCGGTGTAGAGCCAACGGCATTGAATTGGAACAGGAGCGGGGTCAACGTCAGGCGCTACCATTTGGAATTGTCCAGGCCCCAAGGTTGGAAGCTGGGCCACAAGGTCCTGGTCACCACCGCTCTCTTTCAGCAAATGTCGAACCTTTTCGACGTCTTGCGGTTGTGTGAAACGCCCGATGAACGTGGTGTTTGCCTGCGCGAGGATTTTGTAATCCACATCGCTGACGTTTTGAGTCGCCAGAACGCACGCTACCCCGTACTTCCTCGCTTGTTTGAAAATAAGTTTAATCAGATCTTTTGCCGGAGGGTTTCGTGGATGGGGTGGGAGGTAAGGCGCCACTTCATCCATGAAGAATAGAAGTTTTATTTCGCCTTCAGCGGGCTGTTGAGTCAACATCCAGTCGTACAACTCCCGGGACAGTTCTTGGACAAAATACTGCTTTTGAGCTTCATCTTGGATGGTGTTGAGGTAGACAATGTTGAGTGGGATTTTTCCTGGGACGGCCGGCGTGACAAAGGAATCGATGTCGATGGGAACCCCGTTTGAAAACAACAATTGATTGACACCAGAAGAGTATGCTGAAAGCCGTCGTGCCAAGTCGTTGCGTGTTGTTTTTGGCAGCCGCTCCTCGAAGTCAGTAAGGCGATGTTCCATCATCACTTCGTCCCAAGTCGGGACTTCGGGTTTTTCTTCACCCTCTTCAACATCATAGAAACACTCTGGATACAATTTACGCGTAAATTCTTGATTCGGATCTCGAACCACGCGAGCCAGGGCTTGGAAATCACTGACGTCCAAACCATGCTTTGTTCCCTCAACAAGAATTTCATAGAGGAAGGGTTTGACTATTTTCCCCTGTGATTTTTCAACATCATACCCCGCTAAACTTGTGAATCCAGCCGCAACCATGTCCCATGCAGTGATCGCTTCTTCGGCGTCTAGATTTGGGGGCGGTGTTCGAAAGGGATCGATGCAGAGCGGCAAACCCTTGGAGCGCAATGGTGTCCAAATTCGGACCTCACACATGTCCATGAGTTTCTTTGCCCGGGCGACATCCCCCCCCTCAGCTTCTAGTGCAGCAGGGTCGATGCCCAATGCTAGCCGAGCCAGATCGCCTTGCGGGTCAATGATGAGCGATGGAATTTTTGCCAGAGCAGCTTCCTCAATCAAGGCCTTTGCCATGACCGTCTTTCCGGAACCGGTTGATCCAAGCATGGCGGCGTGGCGCGCCAAAACCATCGATTTGATATCGATTGGCTCACCTGTATCGCGTCGCGTTCCAAGGAACATACCCTTTGGCTTGTAGTGCTTTTTCTTTGGTTTTTTCACATCCACGGGGGGTGCTTCCAACGGGGTATCAGGGGAAAGAATTTCATCCACGAGTGATGCTAAACTTGGCTCATCTGCCGAGTGGGTGTTCGTTGAGAAACCCTCCTCTTCAGACACCATAACGAGGCGAAGGGCGGAGGGGGTCTTGAAGACCGCGACAATCAGATGGGGTGAGAAGCAGACTCAAGGGGGTCGGGGAATTCGCCGTGGTATGGACCGAATCCCGACAGGCCGGCCTTCATGGGACGAGGCAATGCGGAACGCAGCACTCGCCGTCTTGGATTCCAAACGGTGGGTCAAAGGCTCGCAAGGCAAAGCCTTCGGTTTGGCGTTTGCAGATCATTGTGGGGCGCTCAGCGCAACACCGTGCCAAAACGGATCTTCTGCACTCTGGGCGGCCCTCCGCATCGCAAACATTGGCCCCGGGGACGAGGTCATCGTCCCTTCCTACACGTTCATTTCCACCGCCACCTGCATTCTGTTGGTTGGCGCCACGCCCGTGTTTGTCGATGTCGAACCAGATTACTTCTGCCTTGATGTGGGCGCGGTTCAAAAGGCCATCACACCTTCAACAAAGGGCGTAATTGGCGTTCATCTCTTTGGCCAACCATATGATCCCGAACTTGTGACGCTTTGCACATCACACGGGCTCACTCTGATCGAAGATGCTGCCCAAGCGCACGGAGCCTCTCAGCAGTTCCAAAACGGTTCGAAAAGAGTGGCGGGGTCCATGGGGGATATTGGGTGTTTCTCGTTTTTCCCATCCAAGAACATGGCCGTCGGTGGCGAAGGAGGCATGCTTACGACCACACGCCAAGCCTACACTGCCAAAATTTCAGGGATCACAAACCACGGCCGAAGTCCTGACCTCGAGGCAATGGAATTGGGCAGCAATTTACGCATGTCGGAGGTGTCCGCTGCGATCGGGCTCGAACAACTGAAGAACCTCGATTCATGGGTTGAACGCCGACACAAAACCGCCACCCTCTACACCGAAGCAATCGAAGACAACCCGCTGCTTCAACCGCCAAGGGTCCGCCCCGGTGCAGAGCATGCTTGGCACCAATACTGCGTCCATACCAACCATCCTGAGGCGTTGGTTGAACACTTTGACCACCTTGGGATTGACGCACGAAGGTATTACACAACGCCGATTCATCACCAAGCAGTGTTCGCTACACACCCACAACATTCTGCAGAACTCGAAAACACAAACAAACTCGGGGCGACCCTTGTCGCCATACCAGTCATGCATGAATTAACCGAAGTCGAAATTCAGAGGATCCTTGAAGCATTAACGACGTTCAAGATAGCTTGAGAGGTGACCCGACGTGCGCCAGTTGAGCGTTTGACCAGGCGCGATCCCCCGTGATCTCAATACCGAGCCATGAAGGTAAATCGACGGGATGATTTTCATCAGGGAGTTCAACTTCAGCGAGAACTAAACCTTCGAGACTTCCTTCAAATTCGTCAACTTCCCATAGCAAACCATCCATGCCAAGCCACCGATAGCGTCGTTTTGTCACCGAAGGGTAGGTGCCAGATGCAACGATTGCTTCACCAACCGTCAACGGTACTTCCCATTCCAATTCATGAGCGCTCGCTTCTGTTCTGCGGCCTTTGAATGTGAATACGGCGCAATCATCAACAAGGCGCAATCGGGCGATCCAGTCTGCCAGTGAACGAAAGAGTTCCAACTCTGAACCCTCCATTTTGTGGAACCGATGAACGCCCATGTACGACAGCCAACCATCGTCTTCAGCGACGCCATCGACACTGAGGTAAAATTGGGAGATTTCACTCGACCCCTCGCCCTTGCGCCATGGGCTCCCGCCATCACCGTCGACGAAAAAGCGCCGCTCGATTTCGACGTGCTCCATGCTATCGTCGAGCCCCATGACCCATCCGATGTGGTGATGGTTTATGGTTGTCAAGCCCCAAGGCACAAACCTCGATTCCACCTCTTTTGCATGAATGGGGTCAATTGATGAAACAGGGTTGTTGAACAATGTACCAACTCATTGATAGCGAGTATTCTTTTGGTGGTGCCATGAAGGCAGAGAAAGTTGTCGCACTAGGCGTCCTTACGCTGATGCTGATGTCGGGGTGCTTGGGTGCAGTCAATCCAGCAGTTGAAATCCCAAACATCGAACTTCCTGACGACTGGAACACGACCGTTGCCCGTACGACTTCGAGCCCCCAACTGAATCAATTTTCAGATTGCGATGAATTGGAAACGGCCCTCAAACTCTCAATCGAAGAAGAAGCAAGGATACAGATCATGCAGGCTATTGAAGGACAAAACTACCGCGGTGGCGGTATGTGGGAGGAAGACACCATCGCAGTGGCAGAATCAGCGGATGGCGGCAGTTCCGCCCCGACAGCAACGCTAAGACGTACCGAAGGTACTGACTTTTCTGGAACGAATAACCAGGAACAGGGTGTCGACGAAGCCGACTTTGTCAAGACAGATGGCTACAACATTTACTTCCTCAACGGCAAAAACCTCGTCATCTTTGGCGTTCCTGAATTTGGAGAACTGACCCTTCTATCCACCACGGCCATCCAAGGGAATCCAACGGCAATGATGCTTGATGGCGACCGTCTTGTGGTGATTTCACATGTTTCAACATGGTCGATTGACAGCAACGACCCTCTTGCTGATGAACTTGGCTGGGAAGATGTGGAGGGCTTGTGGCGAACCTCATCTTTGACCAAATTTACAGTGCTTGACATCACAAACCGTTCCACACCCGAAACAGCAAAAGAACTCTATCTTGAAGGTGATTACATGACTGCTCGCGAAGTGAACGGGACAATCCGTACCGTGACTCATGCCTGGATGAACATTCCCGGTCTACAAAACTGGCTCAACCTTCCAGCAGGCTACTGGGACCTCGATTATGAGGACCCGCTGCGTTTCGAAATTCGAGAAAAGCTCGCCTATCAAACGATCCTTGACAATCAGCAGGCGCTCTCTGAACTCGCTCTTGTCGATATTTTGCCCAAGGTGTATGAGCGCTTGAACGGGGTCCTGATCACCCACACCCTCGAGGACGATGCTTGTGCCGACTTTGTCGCTCCAGCTGACGGCATGAACCGTGGCTTCAACAGTATTTTCACCTTCGATCTCAATGACGAAAACTTCGGCTTCCAAGCCGACCACATCGTCGGTAACTACCCCATGGTCTATGCTTCTGAAAACAGCCTGGTGCTAACCGAGAATGCCTGGGACTGGTGGTGGTTCTGGGGCAATGACAACATGACCGAAGCAACGAACATCCATACCTTCGATATCTCAAACCCTGGTGATACGGTGTACACCGGCTCAGGGCGCGTGAACGGAACCGTTCTGAACCAATTCTCAGTCTCAGAACACCTCGGTGTTTTACGAATTGCAGCCACGTCGGGCCAATGGGCTCGATGGTGGATGGAGAGTCCAGAGCCAATGAGTTCCAGCGTCGTCACCCTAGTGAGTGGCGTCGATGCTGACACCGATCAACAAGTGTTGGTCGAGGTTGGCCGAGTTGACAACATCGCCCCCGAAGAGCGAATTTGGAGTGCGCGCTTTGATGGCGACCGATGCTACCTTGTGACCTTCCGTCAAACCGACCCACTGTGGGTCATCGATCTCTCGGATGAAACCAACCCAATGATCCTCGGCGAATTGGAAATTCCCGGCGTCTCGACGTACATCCACCCACTTTCCCGTGACCACCTGCTCACCATCGGCATGGGGCCCGGCATCGATGGCTTGGGCTTGGATTGGTCGAACACGCGGTTGTCGTTGTTCAACATCAGCGACCCAACATCCCCATCGGTTGACGATGTGCTTTCACTCACCCCGGTCGCCAATTCGAACGACACGGCTTGGACATGGTCGTACTCTGAAGCCTCATATGAGCACAAAGCCTTCCAATACTGGGCGCCGAAAGGGTTGCTTGCAGTGCCCCTTTCAACTTACAGGTACGACAGTTCATATGATCAAAATGGACGCTATTCCTACTCCTACCAATACGTCAGTAATTTGGTGATTGTGAATGTATCAGAAGAGACAGGAACCATGTCGATTCATGGAACAGTCAACCACTCCACGTTCTACAACAATGAAGAAAGCACTTATTTTGGCGGCAACTACAACATCCGCCGTTCGATCTTCATGGGCGATTTCATCTATGCAGTTTCAGCCCAAGGCGTGACCGTTACCAACTTAACGACGATGGAAGTATCAACCTCCCTCGCCCTTACCTATGAAGAGCAATGCCCCTTTTGCCCCGAGATAGTCGAAGATTCAAGCGAAGGCAGTTCGAGTTCTGAGGGCAGCGAGGACAAACCATCGCCGAATGAAAGCGAAAGGTGAGTGACCACATGCCCATCTCGATTGGCGTTGTTGGCTGCGGGCGTTGGGGGTCCATTCACCTCCAGACACTCTTGCGCATGAAACGCGAAGGAACCGTCAACCGCATCATTGCGTGTGATGCGGACCGAACGAAACTTCCACCCACAACCGACATCGACGCCATCTATGGTGGATGGGAACGGATGTGTGATTCAGAACCACTGGACCTGGTCATCCTTGCCACGCCAAACAGAACGCATGAAAAGATCGGGTTGGCGCTGCTTGCTCGGGGTGTTCGGGTATTGATTGAGAAGCCCTTTTCCACTTCAATCGAAGGAACACAGCGACTGATCCAAGAGGCTGAGAAAAACAACACATACACCGTTTCTGGCTACTTATTGCGACATCATGCGGGAATTCAGCGTGTGCGCCAACTCATTGATGAGAAAACACTCGGCGAGGTGATTCAGATCACCTACACGCGGTATACAAACAGGCCAAAGCCGACTGAAATGCCGATCCTCGAAGGTCTCGGCTCGCACGGCGTGGACACATTAGACTACCTTGTGGCGGGGGAACACCACCTTACCTTTTCATCGGGGCTTTTCGAACACCCCACTGACAAACCAGCAACCATCCAGACGGCCAGCAGCGCGCGTTTCCTTTTCGAAGGCGAGTCGCAGCTTCACACGAACCGTTTCTCAGCAACCGTCGAAGTCGGCTGGGGTCAAAGCGAAGAACGCCGGGAACTTCTCGTTCAGGGGACCAAAGGAAAGGTTTCAATTGATTTTGGCCAACATCAAAGGTACACCTTGGATGGCGTTGAAAGGGACCTGGGGGCGACAAAGTCTCCGCTCGAGGCTCAGATACTGGACGCTCTGGCACGCCCTACATTGCCAGCAGAAATGGCCGAGGCACTTCTGCGTACGACACAACGAATCGAATCGATCAAGCATCAGTGTGTTTGATTGAATTGATGCTTTGGATTGCGAGTCTTCAAGAATTGGATGCGTTTGGCCTACATCATGGGCCTCTCCTATACCGCCATTCAGCGAATGTTTGTTGCAAACTTCATTGTCTCTGCCGCGACATGGTACACCCAAGACAATTACACAGATGGAGCGCTCGTTCTGATCGCCCTATCGGCCCTCATCGGCATTGCTTGGGGCCTTTCAGAACGCGAAATGACGTTTGAACACCTCGGTATGAATCAGGCCGGAGTGCTTACCATGCTGGCGTTCATTGGCTCAATAGCCTTGTTCGCAGAAGTGGGTGTTCGAATCTGGGGCTTTCCAACCACAGGGTCGTATGTTCTCTCGGTGTTCTTCATCGGCTCCTTCTGGTGGACCGGTGCTTTAATTCAGCCAAAGACCAACTGAAACGAGCGTCAAAGTTGCCTCCGCCATGTGCGTAGGCCGTGCGAAGGGTGAAAAGCCGTGGGCATGGACCATGGTTGATTGATATGGCAAAGTATGGCGACCACCCCCCGCTTCCTCAGCGACTTGAAGCCCTGCTCATGGAGGACGTCCATACCGTATTCATCAAGGCAGATTGCCCACCAAGGGTCAAACGCGGTACGATTGGCCAATTGAAATTGGTTGAAGTCGAGGGTGCGGATGACGGACAATGGGACACATTGCGGATGGAATCATTGCAAGAAGAATTGGTCGGTATGATCGACGAACACCGCCATCGCAGCGACTGTTTCCTAGAAATCGATCGAAAGGGATGCCAAGTCCTCCAACTTGGTGACTTACGAATTTCGTGTGCTTGGCCCCCATTCGCTGATGCACGAGAGATCACCATCGTCCGACCAGTTGCCAAATTATCCCTTGGCGAGTATGAATTGGATCAACGGCTCATCGACCGCTTGGCCGACCACCACCGGGGCGTGTTTATTTGTGGCCGCCCAGGTTCTGGAAAGACAACCCTCGCCCAAGCCATCGCAGAATACCTCGATACCGAGATTGGCGCCATGGTGAAAACGATGGAAGCGCCACGAGATCTCCAGTTGGCCGACCGAATCACGCAGTATGCACCACTCGAAGGCGATTTGGAAAAAACAGCCGAGATCATTTTCCTCGTCCGCCCGGATTTCGTTATCTTTGACGAAGTGCGTCGCGCCCGAGATTTCGAGATT
>Ga0308012_10001453_pt1 | contig 12667 bp, 10 predicted proteins | sample Neamet179_FD_203133 | JGI IMG/M metagenome (GOLD analysis project Ga0308012, IMG submission 203133) | Marine microbial communities from water near the shore, Antarctic Ocean - #179 | ecosystem: Environmental > Aquatic > Marine > Unclassified | place: Southern Ocean | collected 2014-07-25 | reverse complement strand
GCTGGCTAAAATAAACCAAGACTTCGTTACTCTCAATCCCAATAGCCAGCTATTGGTCAATCGAGCGCTTTGTCTTAATATATTTTTCCTTCGCACAACAAGATCACAAACTTAATCAAACTGGTATAAGTATGGAAATTAATAGGCAAAATAAAGCCTATTTTCTAGTCAACACTAGGAAGTTCTAGAACACCATCAATTTCTATTTGTACATCTTTAGGTAATCTAGACACTTGAATCGCTGCTCTTGCCGGATAAGGTTGGCTAAAGTATTTGGTCATGATTTGGTTAACGGTATCGAAGTTACTCAAATCCATTAAGAAAATGTTCACTTTTACCATGTCGTTAATTTCGCCACCCGCAGCTTCACATACAGCAGACAAATTTTTGAATACTTGCTCGGCTTGTTCGGCAAAACCACCTTCAATCACTGTCATTGTTTCAGCAACTAATGGTATTTGGCCCGATAAATATACAGTGTTGTTAACTTTAACTGCTTGGCTGTATGGGCCAATAGCACTCGGTGCTTTGTCTGTACTAATAATACTTTTCATACTGTTCCTTTAATAAGCCTTCATTGAATCTGTAGTTACGATTTGTTTGAACTATCACCGGCTACTTTTCTATTTTTTCTAATAACGCGTTGAACATCAACCAATACTTTAATTTTTCTAATAATGTCAGCTAAGTGAATTCTATCGCGACAAGTAATTTCCATGTCTATAACGTATAATCCCGCTTCTTTTTCACCAGAATTTAAACTGTGAACGTTAGAGCCACACTTTGCTAACACATTCGTTAGCAGCGCTAAGGCACCTTGGTGGTTAACAATTTCTACACGCAATTTAGCAATAAACTCTTTGTCGATATCACTGTCCCACTTTACTGGAAATAAGTTACCTTGATCATGGCCTTTAATGTTACGGCAACCTTGTTGATGTACCATTAAACCTTTACCAGGACTTAAGTAAGCTAAAATGGCATCACCAGGAATAGGACGACAACATTTACCATAACTGACTAACATGCCTTCGGTGCCTTTTATTGGCATTTTGACCTTAGCGCCAGAATAAGGTGCTTCAATGTCTTCAGTAAATCCATCAGTTAATTGTCGTGCAATACCAATACTTAACGCATTACCAAGACCAATATTAGTCAGTAGCTCCTCAAAACTTTCACTGCCACTTTTTTGTACAACTGAATCGATTTTTTCTTGGGATATTTCTTGAATTCTTGTTTTTCCGAGCGCATGGCATAATAAGCGCCTGCCTAGGGCGTAAGACTCATCTTTTTCACAACTTCTTAAATAAGTTCTTATCTGTAGGCGTGCTTTAGCGGTAACTACAAAGTTTAACCATGTAGCATTTGGTCTAGCTGATTTTGAAGTGATAACTTCAATGGTTTGTCCCGACGTTAAAGCTTTACTCATCGGGTAAGGTTTTCTGTCAACCTTAACGCCAACGCAAGAATTACCTACATCGGTATGTACAGCATAAGCGAAATCTATTGCTGTTGCGCCCATAGGTAGTTCGATAATTCGACCGTCAGGGGTAAATACATATATCTCTTCAGGGAATAAGTCAGATTTCACGTTTTCAATAAACTCAAAAGAGCTGCCGGCACTTTGCTGTAGTTCTAATAAACTTTGCATCCAACGGCGTGCTTTCATTTGCGCTGTAGTATCTCCTTTTTCACCATCTTGTTTGTATAACCAGTGAGCGGCAACACCCTTGTCGGCCATTTGGTCCATATCATGGGTACGGATTTGAATTTCTACAGGAATACCGTGAGGGCCAATTAATGAGGTATGCAATGACTGATAACCGTTCGTTTTCGGAATAGCTATATAATCTTTAAAACGTGTGTCGATTGGTTTGAAAAGATTGTGCATAGCGCCCAATGCACGGTAACAGCAATCAATGGTGTCATTTACAATAATGCGGAAAGCGTAGATGTCCATGACTTCATTAAACATTAATTCTTTATTGAGCATTTTTTTATAAATAGAATAAAGGTGTTTTTCTCTGCCCATAATTTTTGCAGTTATTCCGCTTTCTTCTAGGCGGGCGGAAATTTCTTTTTCAATATTATCAATAATCGCTTTACGATTACCTCGGGCACTTTTCACGGCAGATTTTAAGGCGCGTGATCGCATAGGATAAAGGGCTTGAAAACCTAATAGCTCTAATTCATTCTTTATGTCATGAATACCTAGGCGATTTGCTATTGGTGCATAAATCTCTAAAGTTTCTCGGGCAATTCTACGGCGTTTATCTGGGCGTAAAGCACCTAATGTACGCATGTTATGTGTACGGTCGGCAAGTTTTATCAAAATAACACGAATGTCTTGCACCATCGCAAGTACCATTTTACGGAAGTTTTCCGCTTGCATTTCTTCTTTGTTATCAAACTGTAATTTATCGAGTTTACTGACACCTTCAACAAGTTCTGCCACTGTATGGCCAAAAAGTTCAGCGAGCTCATCTTTGGTAACTGGGGTATCTTCAATAACGTCGTGTAATAAAGCCGCCATCAGTGTTTCATGGTCTAAACGCATTTGGGCTAAATTAATGGCTACGGCAACCGGATGAGTTATATAAGGATCACCACTAGAACGCATTTGGCCATCATGGGCATCACGCGCGACTTTATAAGCGTGCTTTAGCAGATCCATTTGTTCTTTTGAAAGGTAGGTTGCGCTAAGTTCTTTTAAAGGTTCAAATAGGTACACCTAATACTCCAAATTGAGAGGGAAACGGGGATAATGCAATTATACCAATTATTATAGATACAATACGCGGCAACGCGCTCTATTTACAAGGAAAAGTTAAATTTGAGCGAATAAAAAACGCGTAACCTAATTCTGACAGTTAAGCCGAATGGGGTACGCGTTTTTAGAAGCTTAAATTAAATCCTTCGTTAACCGAAAGACATAATTTTTAGCTTAATTCTTCTTCTTGTTGACCACCAACAATTGCTGCAACAGCATCTAACTCAGCAGTATCTTGCTGAATTTGTTGTTGACGATCAGAAACGTTCATAATATCTGTAGTAATTAAACCAGCTTCAATTTCACGTAAAGCAATTACGGTTGGCTTGTCATTTTCGACATCAACCAATGGATCTTTCCCGCCAGTTGCAATTTGACGAGCACGACGTGATGCAACTAGCACCAAATCAAAACGATTACCGACTTTTTCTACGGCATCTTCAACAGTTACGCGAGCCATTTGGTCACTCCAACTAAAATAATATAACAACTTACAAAATAGCTGCGTAGTTTACTGCTCACTCACTAATTAAGCAAGTGATCACTAATGCAACAGGTCAATTTTATGCTTTTTTTTTATTCTGCAGACTAAGTTACTTCATTATTGAGTAATTTAGCGAATAATTCTTGCTGAGCAATCGTTTGTTGGCGGCATTTAAGACGTTGGTTATTAACAATCGTTGTAAGATCCGTTAATGCCTGCTCAAAATCGTCATTAACAATCACGTAATCAAATTCATTGTAGTGAGAGCATTCAGATTGTGCTTGTTCCATTCGGCTTGCGATAACCTCATCACTGTCTTGACCACGACCACGTAAGCGTTTTTCTAATTCTTCTTTAGAAGGAGGGCTAATAAATATAGTGGTTACACTGGGTTTTTTCATACGAACTTGTTGAGCACCTTGCCAATCAATATCAAGAAATACGTCAATACCTTGAGCAAGTTGTGCGTCGATAGCGGCTTCAGACGTTCCGTAATAGTTACCAAATACTTCGGCATACTCATAAAAGGCAATATTATTGATTTGTGCTTTGAACTCTTCAACCGTAACAAAGTGATAATGTTCGCCATTATTTTCACCGGGGCGTGGTGCGCGAGTGGTATGAGAGACAGATACTTGCATAGCTCTTGCAGAAACTTGGCTTTCTGGCTTTTCTTCTGGCCTAAGTAGTGCATTAATAAGGCTAGATTTTCCTGCGCCACTCGGGGCAGAAAGAATAAATAAATTACCGGGAACAGTCACAGCGGTTTCCTTGAGTACAATTGAATATAAAAAAATAAAAAAGCTAAGCCTTATTTTACGCTATAAGCATAAAAAAATCTCAGCCAGTATATAACTATTTTTTAAAGTATTTTAGCTATCGATTTTGCTAAGTAATCAACATTGCTCGTAGCAATACCTGCAATACTCATACGGCTAGAATCGACCATGTAAATGCTGTATTCATCTTGAAGTGTTTGTACTTGCTCAGGTGTAATACCTAAGAAAGAGAACATACCACTTTGATGGGCAATAAAACTAAAATCACGTGTTACGCCATTCTCGATAAGTTTATCAACAATTATTGAACGGTTGCCATTAATGCGGTCTCGCATTTCTTTAAGTTCAACATGCCATTCGTTACGGAGTTCATCGGAGCTTAGAATAGTTTCAACAATTGCAGCACCATGTGCAGGTGGCATAGAGTAGATAACACGCACAACATGAAGTACTACCGATAGTGCAATATCAGCAGCAATGCTCGATTCGCCAATAATTGTACAGGCACCAATACGTTCGCGGTATAAACCGAAATTTTTAGAACATGAACTACAAACAATCATTTCTTTAACGGTGTCAGCCATTAAACGTAAACCGTAAGCATCTTCGTCTAAACCGGTTCCAAAACCTTGATAAGCCATATCAATTAATGGCGTAAAACCTACCACTTTGGCTACGTCAGCGACTTGCTGCCATTGTTCATTGTTTAAATCCATACCACTTGGGTTATGACAACAAGCATGTAATAACACCACATCATCACTACCCACGTTTTTAAGCGTATTCAACATGCCTTCAAAGTCTAACGAGTTGTTTTCATAATCATAATAAGGATAGGTTTTAACTATTAGGCCTGCGGATTCAAATAAACCCGTGTGGTTTGCCCACGTTGGATTACTAACCCAAATAGTTGCGCCGCTTTTACATGATTTGATAAATTCAGCCGCTACACGTAAAGCACAAGTGCCGCCAGGTGTTGAGATAGTTCTAGAACGATTATCGCGTAGTATTTTATGCTCAGTACCAAAAATAAGCTTGGTCATTTCAACATTGAACAGCTCAGAGCCCGTAGGGCCAATATACACTTTACTGTCTTCAGTTTTATTGCGATGTAATTCCGCTTTTTTAACACAATTTAATACCGCAGTATGACCCGCTTCATTTTTGTATACGCCAACACCTAAATCGACTTTATTTGGGTTGTTATCGTTTCTATATTTCGTTAATAATCCAAGAATTGGATCGGAAGGCATGGCCTTTAAACTACCAAACATGACAGAAATTTACCTTAAGGTTAAGTTAAGTAAGGGTCGATTCAATAAAGCATCATTGCTCAATATTGCTCAATATTGTTCAAACACTCAAACTTTTAATGTGAGAAGCATAACCTAGTTATGCTCTAAATTCAGTTCTCTAAAAATTATTAGTTAATGCGGCAATAACACCAATAACACCGCCAAATATACCACCCCAAACAACTAACCAGCCAAGGTGTTTTTTTATCATAGCTTGCACTATTTCTTTTACCAATTGTGGTGTTAATTCATTAAGGCGTTTTTCAATAATATCGCTTACTTTATCGCGCATACTTGAAATGATATCAGGTTGTTCTAATTCGGTTCGTAGTAGTGTATTAAATTGCTCGCTCTGTGCTATATCTTGTATAGATAGCTTCATTTTTTCAATAAAAGGTTCTTTCATTGGTTGTAGTGCTTCAGTACCGCCAACCATTGCCAACATGCCACCAAAAGAAGAGTTTTCAATAACGGATACTAGGCTATCAAATGCGGGTGAAAGGTCTACTTTATCAATAACGGGCGCTAAATTGATACTGCTCGCTTTACCTGAACTATCAGAAAGAAAGCGGTCAATATTCTCTTCGGTAAAAAATTGTTCCATCATCAATTGACGAATAGCGACTTTGAACTCTTCAAAACGGGCAGGAATAACTCCTGAGCCATAAAGTAAGGGGACTTTTTCAAACAGCATATACACGGCAAGCCAATTAGTGATGGCACCAGATAAGGCAAACAAGCCCAACGTAAAAATAATATGTTGTTCGCCAACATAGCCGCCTATTGTTAAAGCTAGTGCAATAAGGTTGGTAATAAGGCTTTTATTCACGAAATGCTCCAAGGTGATTTAATAGAAATTGGTATAAAGTTTTAATGGCGCCTATGATAGCATTTAATTCGCCCACCTTAAAAACAGATAAATATTTGCCAAGCCCTATTAGAAGTCGGCTTATTAAGTAACGACCTCAATCGAGCACCTTGTCCTGAACAATTTTCCCTTCGCACAACAAAATCGCAAACTTAATACAACCGGTACTAGTTGTTATAACTTTGTAATATAATCCCATTACATGTGTCCTCGTCTTTTTGGCATGTTAATATAGGTTATTAATAGTACGTTTTACCCTAGAATTAACAGCTTAAAAGAATCAATATTGTGCCTATTTTATCAAAAAAATCATTTAAAAAATTTTCACTTAACACCATTGGTAAACATCATTTTTTAGCTACTGTTGTCACTGTAATAGGTATGTCAACGTTAAGTAATTACGCTTTAGCTGATATTCTGCCTCGTAGTGCTAGCCTCAATTATTCTCAAAAATCATTGTCAAATGCAGGTAATCCTGCGGCCGCAGCATTAATTGTTGCACGTAAAGACCCACATGTTATGACGGGTGGTTCTATTGAGGTTGGTGGTGGTATTGAATATGGTGACTTAGATGAGTTATTTGCCAAAATAGATGAATTAACGTTACTGTTTAATCCACCAAGTGAAGGTGATGACGGAGGTGGAATTGAACAACCACCTACGCCTGAAAACCCAATCTATACTCCCGGGTGGGAAGATTTTCTTCTGCAATATCCTGAGTTAGAAGACCGACTTGATGCTGTTAAAACAAAAGTAGCGGTTACCGCCGGCGTACTAGCACTCATTGCTGTTGAAGGATATGGTAAAGCAGAAGCGACGAGTGAGGCTAGTTTCGTTTTGAATGAAGATTTAGCTGGCGGCACGTTATTATTCGGTATGGCATTTAAAGGCAATTCCAAAGCAGTAGGTATTTTTGACGAAATAACTTTTGATGCGCAACAGGCTAAAGATCAGTTACAAACTATTCCTAGTTTTAGCGAAGATGATCCAATGCAAGAGCTCGACCTATCTGGAGGTATTAAGCTTTTTTATAATCCAGCGAACCAGAAAGTGAAAATGACGGTAGACAATGACAGTCTATTACTTGTTAAAGCAACTAAAACTGCTCAATTTTCTTTAGCCTATAGCCACAATGCTTTTCATAGCGATTCAGGCGATTTATATTGGGGCGTAAAACCGACATTTTATCGGGTTGCATTAACCCATGTAAATACTCGTTTAGGTGAGCTTAGCGATAGTGAAGCCTTATTTGATGATATCAAAAATGCTGATTTTATTTATGAGAACGGGTTTGATCTTGACTTGGGATTGGTTTGGGCAGCAGAACATTATCAATTAGGCGGCTCGTTAACCAGTTTGTTTGAGAGTACTTACGACTTCCCTGAATTTGACACAGAAAGCTTTACCTCTGAAAGAATTTTGTTCCAACTAAACCGACATAGCATTTACACTATGGAGCGACAGTTGAAATTAGAGGCCGGTGTTTTTACTGACCAACGCCGTTGGAGCTTGAATGCTGAGTTAGACGCCAACCCTATTTCTGATCCTATGGGAGATGACTATCAATGGTTAACTTTAACAGCGGGTTATGCTGCTGATAGTTGGTGGTTACCCAGTGCACGCTTTGGTTTTAGTCGTAATTTAGCTGGAACAGAGCTCGCTTATATTAATGCCGGTGTTACCGTGATGAAGTTTATTAATATTGATGTGGCAACTACATTGGATACTATTACTTTAGATGGCAATGAAATGCGTCGTGGTGCCAATATTCGTTTAGGTGTTCAATTTGATTATTGATTCTATAAGTTGTGTTTGTATCGTCTAGATTATGAATACTATTTATATTGATTGACGGTAAAATAGAACTATGACTTTTACCAAAACTGTATTCACGATCGGTACATTACATAAGTAACCAATACTATCTCTGTTTTCGTACAAAGTTCAATAAAACTACCTTAACATGTGTATCACTGTGTAATTTCAATCTTATACAGGTGCTCAAACTTTTACTGCGTGTTAATATATTGGATTAATATGTCCGTATTATCTTATAACTAATAGCTAAAAAGAGTCGATATTTTGCTACATTTCTCGATAAAACCATCAATCAAAAATTATTTTAAAATGGCCGCCAAGTATTATTCTTTAACTGCTGCAATTTTTTTGGTGGGTATAGCAACGTTATCTAACCAAGCTTGGGCTGATATTCAAACGCCGAGTGCAGGCCTTAGTTATTCACAAAAATCACTATCAAAAGCGGGTAACCCTGCGGCACCGGCATACATCGTTTCTCGTCAATACCCTAATGAAATGACAGGTGGTTATATCAAGGTTGGTGGTGGTATTGAGTATGGCAATTTTGATGACTTATTTGCCAAAATTGATGCGTTATCGTTATTATTTAATGCTCCTGGTGATGATGGTTCAAGCGAGCCTTCGGATGCAATACCAGAAGATCCAGCGAGTGATTCAAAGTGGGAAAATTTATTTGCGGAAAATCCAGAATTAGAAGACCGACTTAATGTTATTAAAAAGAGGGTTATTACAACCGCAGGGATACTCGCGACCATAAAAACCGAAGGTTATGCTAAAGCTGAAGCCAGGGGTGAGATGGCTTTTGTATTAACGGAAGATTTATTTGGCGGTACCTTGTTATTTGGAACTAGCTTTAAAGGTAACTCTAAAGCAGTTGGTATAGTTGATGAAATCAACTTCGACGCCGATATTGCCAAAGAGGCATTACGCTTAATCCCCGTTTTTACCGGAAGAGACCCTGTTCAAGAACTCGATCTGTCTGGTGGTATTTCCTTGTTCTATAATCCGGCTAATCATAACGGTAAAATGGTAATAGATAATAACAGTCTGTTACTTATTAAAGCAGCAAAAATATCCGACTTTACATTGTCATATAGCCATAATGCCTTACACAGCGAAAACGGTGATTTGTATTGGGGTGTGAAACCTAAATTTTATCGTGTAAGTCTTACCAATGTTTCTACACGTATTGGTGATGTTACCGATGCAGAAGCTTTTTTTGATGATATTAAGAACGCAAGTTTTGCTTATGAAAACGGTTTTGATATAGATTTAGGACTTGTTTGGGCGGCAAAAAACTATCAAGTAGGTGCCTCTATCTCTAGTTTGATAGAACAGACTTATGACTTTCCTGAGTTAGACCGAACACTACTTAGTTCAGAGAGTATTGCTGCTCAGTTAAATGAACATAAATCATATACCATGGAAAGACAACTTAAGCTTGATGGAGGTATCTCTACAGACCAACGTCACTGGAGCTTAAACGTGGAGTTAGATGTTAATGCTGTTATGGACCCTATGAATGACGAATACCAATGGGCCACTTTAACAGGCGCTTATGCGTCGAGTAGTTGGTGGCTTTCAAGTGCTAGATTAGGAGCAAGTCGCAACTTAGCTGGTTCAGAGCTTTCCTATCTAAATGCGGGTGTTACCGTAATGAAGTTTATTAATATTGATGCGGCAACGACACTAGATACCATTTCTCTTAAAGGCAAAAATTTAAAACGAGGAGTTAATATCAGCGTAGGTGTGCAATTTGATTACTAAGCTTGTAGTTACGAAGCCGGCTTATAACTAATACTCATTATATCGAACACTTTTTCACCTTCAGGGGTGTAAACAACTACTTCATCATCGACAGACTTTCCTAATAATGCGCGAGCCATGGGAGAGTCGATGCTAATCTCACCGCGTTTAACGTCCCATTCATCAGGGCCCACTAGTCGATAAACCACTTCAACATCATCTTCATTAATCAACGTAACCCATGCACCAAAAAACACTCGGCCTTCTTGCTGAGGGTTAGGGTAAACTATGTTTAACTCATCAGTACGCTTCATTAAAAACCGGACTCTGCGGTCTATTTCACGTAAACGGCGTTTTCCATAAATGTAGTCAGCGTTTTCACTTCTATCACCCATTGCCGCAGCTTCACTTACTGAACGCGTTATTTTAGGCCGTTCATCTTTCCAAAGAAACTTTAGCTCTTTATCTAAACGATCCCAGCCTGCACGGGTAATATAATTTGATTTTTTCATGGGGAATTAGGACATACTCAAGTAGTTTCTAAACTTATAATACCAAACATCATTCATACATTGGAATATCTAATAAACACGTACCATACTGTAATCAGTGTAATTTTATTGTGGATGTGTGAATGAAGGCGTTGGTTGTTGAACCCTCAAAAATGTATCAGTCACTGCTTAAAGAATTTCTCAATGGTTATTCCATTAGTTATACCCTTGTTAGCACTGGTGACGATGCTTTAGCTGAATTAAATAAAGAGTCAGTAGATATTATTATTAGTGCTATGAGCCTTGCTGATACCTCTGCAACTGAACTTGCGCAGCAAATTAAATCTCAAGTAATATTTGTGCAAACACCCTTCGTTATTATGACAGGAGAGCAAGATAAAAATAAATTACAACAGATGAAAACTTTAGACGTTAACTACGTTTGTCAGCGTCACGATGTAAACCAGTTAAAAAATATTCTTTCCGAATTAACTCAACATGATTTAACTTTCAGTAAAGTGTCTGGGCATGTTTTATATATTGAAGATCACCTGTCCATAGCTAATATGACGATGGATATTTTTAAACAAATGGGCTTAACGTTTGAACACAGTAATTCGGCTGAGCAGGGGTTAGAGTTATTTGACAAAAGCAGTTACGACTTGGTCCTATTAGATATTGTTTTAGCAGGAAAAAAAGACGGTATTGAAATGATAGAGGAGATTAGAGGTCGTGATGATGATAAAAAATTAACACCCATTTTAGCATTGTCAGGTACTACTAAATCAAGCGAACGTATTAATGCCTTAAAAGTAGGTGCTAACGATTTTATTACCAAGCCAGTATTACAAGCTGAGTTGGCGGTAAGGGCAAAAAATCTTATTGTTGCACGACAGTTACATTTGAAGATCATCAGCCAGCAAGAGGCTTTAGAAGAGCTAGCGATGACTGATCAATTAACGGGTTTATATAACCGTTATTTCCTTAATTCGTTTATTGAAAAAGGGTTGAGTCTAGCTAAACGGCAAAAATATCCTTTAAGTCTTTTTATGATTGATCTAGATAAATTTAAATACATTAATGACACATTTGGTCATGAACAAGGTGATGAAGTATTAGTAAAAATTGCAGAGGTATTGCAGAAAAATTGTCGCATGGAAGATATTGCCGTTCGTTTAGGTGGAGATGAGTTTTTAGTGGTGCTTCCGCATTGTTCTCAAGATCAGGCGGTTATCAAAGCTAAAGAAATTTGTACTAAAATACACGCCATTAAAACAAGTAAAGAAGGAGTTATTGTTGCTGCAAGTTTTGGTGTCAGTTCTACCGATCAAGGTAGCTTCGACTATAAGTCTTTATTTGATTTGGCCGACCAAGCAGCTTATCAATCAAAAGCCGAAGGGGGTAATACAGTAAATTGTATCAAACTATAGTGAGTCTTAATAAAAGTGTTATTTAATCATAGCCTTAACTTAGAGATAAATCATAATTACACCTTAGTATTGAATATCACAGTATAATTTTCGTCAGAACAGTTTTCTGTTATTATACTGCCCAACATATTATCCTGCTGGAACTTCCTTTTCATGTTAACGATTGCCGAGCAAATAGCTCAAGAACTCAGTGTTAACGCGGTACAAATTAATGCCGCTATTGCCTTACTTGATGATGGCTCTACGGTGCCATTTATTGCCCGTTACCGTAAAGAAGCCACTCAAGGTTTAGATGACGGTCACCTTCGTCATTTAGCGCAGCGTTTAAGTTATCTACGCGAATTAGAAGATCGCCGCCAAGTTATCTTAACCAGTATTAAGCAGCAAGATAAGCTGAGCCCTGAGCTTGAAAAACTCATTACCCAAGCCGACAATAAAACACGTTTAGAAGACTTATATTTACCGTATAAACCTAAGCGTCGTACTAAAGGTAAAATAGCCACTGAAGCAGGCTTAGCGCCATTAGCAAATAAGCTTTTTAATAACTGGCAACTATCTCCTACTTCTGAAGCAACAGCCTTTATTAATGAAGCTGCTGGTTTTTCTGATGTCAAATCAGTGCTAGAAGGCGCTAGCTATATTCTAGCGGAACGCTTTAGTGAAGATGCCAGTTTGTTGGAGAAGGTACGTCGTCATATGCTAAAACAGGCGCACTTAACCAGTAAATTGGTTAAAGGCCAAGAAAGAGCAGGTGCAAAATTTCGCGATTATTTTGAACACAGTGAAAAGTTAAGAAATGTTCCTTCTCACCGTATGCTCGCCATGTTGCGCGGCAGAAACGAAGGTTTTTTACAACTTAATATTGATGTTGACCCAGGGCAAGAATCTGCTGTTTTTAGTAGTGCAGAGCAAATTATTATTGAGCACTTAACATTGCGGTGCCTCTCTACAAACAGCAAACAACCCGCTGCAGAGTTTTTGACCAA
>Ga0308012_10001446_pt1 | contig 12716 bp, 15 predicted proteins | sample Neamet179_FD_203133 | JGI IMG/M metagenome (GOLD analysis project Ga0308012, IMG submission 203133) | Marine microbial communities from water near the shore, Antarctic Ocean - #179 | ecosystem: Environmental > Aquatic > Marine > Unclassified | place: Southern Ocean | collected 2014-07-25 | reverse complement strand
TGAATGTGGTTCGTAAGATGCGCGATTTGGAAGCCGTTCGGCTCCCTGAGAATGCACCTCGTAAACTTCGGAAGTTTGCTCAGGATAACTGGGCTGATGAGCCTCTTGATACGGCAATGTACGCTGGCCTGCGTGAGGAAATGGAAGACCAGATGGCTTTCTTGGCGGATGCCATTGAGAGCATCGAGAAACAAGCGGTGATCTATGGAAATAAATCTCCTGAGTCGCTGATGCTTGAGGATTTGAGGAAGGCTTCTCACGGTGCGATGCAGACTGTGAAGGGTAGGAGCAGTGTCCAAAACACTTATCGTTCTGCTTCGAAACGTATCGAATGGTTCAACAAGGAAATCAGAAAGTTTATTGATGCCGACCAAGCGGTTGGGGGTCATGAGCATCGTCTTTCTTCGGCGAGTCGAGGGGTTCCTTTGGAAGCTCGGCAAGCGCAGCTAATGGTGAAGATTACGAGCCAAAACAAATGGATTGATGAGGCGTACCGAGCTGTTACGGTGGGCGATCCTTTGCCCATAGATGGTCTTCCTGGATTGAGTAGCGCCGCTCGGACTGTGCCTTCTGCCGATGACACTCTGAATCAAAACTTCTTAGATGATTTTGTTGGTCGCGAAGTTTTGATTACTGAAGAAGAAGGTTTGGCGAGAGTAAATAAATATTTGTTGAATCAGCAGAAAGTTGCTGTTGAGCATTACGCAAAAGCGAATGATCGAGTCGTCGAGCTGTCGGAAGCTCTGCAAAGTCGGATAGCGAAAAAGGATGAGGCTCTTCGCCAAGGGGACAATCAAACTGCCAAAAGGGAAGAGGCTATGGGGCGAGTGGCTGAAGCTGAGGCTACTGCTCAGGCTGCTGATTTAGAAATTTTGCAGCCGATCCTCGATGAGTTTGATCAGATCATGAGAACTGTTAACAGCAGGTTGGGTAGAGCAGGTGGTTTGCGAGACGACGCCGGTTTGGGCGTCGCCGATGGTCTCGGTCGAGCAATGGCTCAACTTGATGATCTGCTGAAACGGTACAGAAATCAGAGCATGGCTAGCCCTTTGCCGACTAGCGGGCAGCCTTTGAAAGATCTGCAAAACATTATGCAAGAGGACATGGGGCATTGGGGTCCATGGACGATTCTTGCTGATGCTAATCAGATGTCGAGAACCGACATTGTTTCTCTTCTTGATGGTTATCAGCGAGCTGGGGACACGATCCGATTAGGGGCTTTCGGAAAGCAGTACAACAAAGTTTATAACTACATTAAGAGTGCTCAGTTGACCTCTCTTGGTTGGGTGAGTCGAAACGTTCAAGGCGCGATGATGTCGATGTTCGTTGAGGGTGTCCCGCCGACGATGGTGATGAGAACAAATCGTCTTTTGGGGCAAGCGTTACGAGCAGGAGATGGTCGAGTTTCTGAAGGCGTAGATATTATGATTGCGCGTAACCCTGATAGTGCTGAATGGAAAGCTATCCGCCAGCTCATAGATGTTGGTGTGCTCAAATCGGGTCAGGGTGCATCTGCTTTAGATTCGAACGTTATGGGAACTTTTTCGAGAACTTCGGTTGTCGTCAAAAACTTTGCGACTAAAGGACGTGTTAAAAGATTTGAGCTGAGTCCTCTTAAAGCCGACAACATTGTTTCAAGTACGATTCAAGATGTTAACAATCGGATGGAAGATGCAATCAGGATTGGTACTGGTTTGCACTCTCTTAGTACTGGCGGGTCTGTTGATGATGCATTAGAACTGATCGCTCGGAGCCAATTCGATTACGGCGAACTCACGAAATATGAACGAGCTATCAAACAAGTCGTTCCTTTCTATACCTGGACTCGAAAGAACATGCCTTATCAGGTTTCTCAGCTTTGGAGGAACCCAGGAAAATACAATGCGTTGTACTCGGCTAAACGAAACATCGAGAGGAATAGCGACAGCGAATTTTTTGTTCCTGCTTACTATATGGCACCTTTCGGAATTCGTTTGCCGTTCGCTATGGGCGGCAATCAAACCTACTTCACGCCTGATTTGCCGTTCACAGATTTGTTTAGGTTGGAATCCGAAGAGTCAAATCTTTTCAAGGTCGCTGGCGAGTTCGCCATGACTCAGGTCACGCCGATCATTAAGGCCCCTTTGGAAGCGATGACTGGCAAGCAGTTTTTCAAGGGTCTACCGATTAGCGATCGGTGGGGCAAGACGCCTCTTTATGTCGATAAAGTTCCAGGGCTTAGCCATGGGCTTAACGCTTTGGGCATAATGAAGAATGGCAAGATGCGCCAGTCGAATGTTTACATGCTTGAACAATTCATGCCGTTCTATGGTCGAGCGAGAAGGCTTCTGCCGACTGAAGACAAATTCGAGGGGGAACGCCATTTGCAATCTGCGTTGTCGTTCTTTTTCGGAATTCCGCTTAGGATCAACACTCCGCAGACTGCAAGAAGTGCTCGTCTAGACATGGAGCGCAAGCGGGGAGCGGTACAGCGGGATGGTAAAGATTTAGCTAATTCTTCGCGGTAAAAAAGAACCAACTCGCAGAATGTTTCTGCGAGTTAGACCTCATATCAACGTTGTAGGCAGATGCCCACGACCATGCTAGTGCGTGATGTCACGTTTAATCGGGACACCCAACGTAATTATTAGTGCAGATAAATTTTCGAAAAGACTGGGGCGCTCAAGCAGCCCGAAGACCGTTTAAAGCCTTGAAACCTTCGCGGGTTAGAGGCGTCGCTATCCATCATTCAGGGGTAAAGAATGGGCCTCAAGGCCTAAACGCTGTTAAAGCGTTCGAAAGATACCATCTTTCGAAACCTGGCTACATAGCTATCGCTTATGGCTACCTTGTCGATGAAGAAGGAATAGTTTATGAAGGGCGACCAGAGGGATCTCAGACTGGAGCCACCCGAGGCTACAACGGCGTCACAGAGTCAATCTGCTACACCGGCGACGGTGATCAGGGAGTCCCAGAAGCAGCACTGAAGTCTATTAAAGAACTAGTTGACCATATTCAACGTCGCTACTATTTGAAGCTTTGGGTGAAACCTCATCGAGCTTTAGGACGCACTTCTTGCCCTGGAAATGTACTCGCAACATGGGTTACTGATGGGATGCCGCTTGAAGGCACTACGCCATTAGCTCTCGATGAGTCAATGGAGATGCGAAGGCTTGCCGAAGGGGTCGCTCGGATGCCTTTGAGCCGACGGCGTAGAAGCAGAGGTGAGGCAGTTCGGGTTTGCCAGAAACGCCTTAATGAACGTGGCTTTGATTGTGGCCCAGCAGATGGAATCTGGGGTGCGAAAAGCGCAAGAGCCTGCCGAGCGTTTCAGAAGTCTTTGCAGTATCTAAAAGCCGATGGAATTTTAGGATCCAAGACATGGAAAGGCCTATTCGATGCATAAAAAAAGTGAAGCAGAGAAACCAGTAGTGACCGTTGTTGAGGAGCCGCAACATGCTCACCCCGCTAATGCTAAAGACGTTGCCGCTGATCTTCGAACAATGAATTATGGCAACGCTCGCAACGATGCGAGACCATTCGGAAGGTAACTAAAATGACTACTTCAGGAACTGACATTAAAGATTCATTAGAGCGAATCGGCTGGACTGCCATCCAAAGTTTTTTGGCAATCTTTGCTTTAGGCGATATCGGCACTTTGCGGAGCGCCTTAATTGCTGCTGGAGCAGCAACCCTATCGGGCGTGAAGGCGATTGCTAAAAAACGATTGGAAAGCTAATGGAAGAGGACCTCGAAGATGCGTGGATTGCATGGCACGAAGAGGTCGGTCACGATTTAGAAGTCGAAATAGAAAAAGAATTTAGAGCTACGTTTCATCTTTTCGATTTGCTTGATGGCACCCACGCCAAATGGATACAGACAAAAGAAGAATCGGTTGACGACTACTTTGGGATTCTTCTCGTCTTTACTGAAGAGGAGCTGGCAGATTTGATGACGGCCTGGCTTGAAGCGAAAGAGGGCAACATGAGAGCTGGCGCTTCAGTCGCTAACTGGCTCACTACATTTTTTTCTTTCATTGATGGAGCTTGCGAAGAAGATTTCGATTAGTTCGCAAGCCGACTGGCAATCGTCTCATTTTTTGAGAGAGCTTCATACAGGAGCTGTTGAAGCCGGTCGCGTCTTCGAGCGATAGTCGTTTTTGGGATACCAGTCAGTCGTTGAGCTAAGCGAAGAGAGCAGGACGCTAAGAAAACTGTTTCGAAAACTGCGACATCAATTTCATCTAGTGCTAAGGATTCGAGTACATCAGCAACAATATTCTCAAGGTCTGTCTGTTCGGGTGCGTGAACGAAATTAACTGCTTTCGAAGAAACGTAAAAGGCTCTTTCGGTGTCGTCGGTGAATGGTTCCCGACTGATCTGCCACCAGTCTTCCAGAGGGTTTCTAGGGAACGTTTTTCTTTTAGAGTCTTCGTATTCTTTGCCTCTAGGGCGCATCATATTTGCCCCAGGGCAGATCAGAAGGCCGTATTCTGATGACGGCTTTTCCCCTGGTTGTGTCGGAATAGTTTTCGTGTGCGACGAGCTGCCGGTCGATCAGTTCCCATGCCGCATCGAGGGGCATCCATAGCTCGTCATGTCTGGCTGAGCTGTAGAGCCAGAACCAGACTGGACTAGCTACTTCGTTCCATCGGTCTAATGCCCGAAGTTTTTCGAGTTTGATTCGTAAACCATTTTTCCCGAACCCTTGCACCTCGACGAGAACTGGCGATGACATTATGAAATCTGGGGTGTATCTTTCGAACAAGGAGAGTCTTTGGACTCCCCAGTTCAACTCGGGTCTATCAAGTCCATATCTTAACGCTTTCGGATAACGCGACATGAATTCATCTTCAGCTTGATGCCCCCACGTTCCCGAGTAGCGGTCAGCCAAATTGTGGGAATGATTTGTTTGTTTCAAAGTTTTATAATGTCAACCTGCCGTACCTGAGAGTCGTTGACGAACGCTCCAGTTTTCCCGCCCGATGTTGTTTTGCCTTCTTGAAGCCCATCCAAGACACATTTCAAAATGTTGTCGATGTCGCCGCCCCAATTCTTTGAGCACTCGCCCAGCTCGTACACTCTTGCTGTTGCCGATGTTCTCGTCAGAATCACTTCGATTCCAACTGGTCGATCAAACGTGGGGTGCTCGGCGGCTTCCCAAGCATCACGCCATTTACGTTCGTAATCCAATGTCTTTTTGGGTGTGAAAGCGTGACCGTTTTTGGTGACTCGTGGCCGTTCCTTTGGGACCGGCCTCTCGTCTACGTGAACAAAATATCCTTCTTCTGGATGACTCATTTCAATTCCTTAAACGTTTGCTGATTTACCGAGACAGCCCCTACAGCGGACTCGCACATCTCTTCGTAGCGTTGCGTTTTGTCTTGCCGTTCAGAGAATTTGCGAACCCATCGGTCATCCCATTCGGATAGCAAAGCAACAGATCGTTCTTTGCTTTCGCCGCATTGCATCAACCGGCAAGCAAGCGTAAATAGGGAATCGCTTCGGTCTGTGCCTACAGGCCCATTGTTAATTTGATCTTGTAAATCTGGCGGATATTTATCTGAGTCAGATCGTCGCCTGCGGAGAGGCATCGGGCTTGGAGGCGCTTGCGGCTTGGGCAGATGGCCAGCGATTCGCTCTAGCTGCTCTCTTGTCACTAAATTTTGTTCTGCGTACTTGACGAACTCTTCGAGCGTTAAAGTCCAAGAGTTTAATCTCATTACTTGACGCCCAGGATTAGAAACTGCGGGATAAGGCAATCTGATGCCGTTCCCAAAGTTTTTGTTAGTTAACGAAATCTGTTTCGGATACACCTCTTTAACTGGTGCTTCAACGAGCAGACATGCTGCCATCATTGCATCTCTCATCAGCTTCGCTTCGATCGGCTCAGCCGCATAAATCCAAAGATGAACACCCTTACTTCTCGACAACTCTGTAAACGCAAGTACATCGAAAGCATCAAATACTTTAGTTACGTTCGCCGCTTGGACGAGCGGCTCAGGATCTCGGGGAGCATCCCAATCGACAACGCCGAAGTTCACTGTCGGCGGCTCGCCAGGAATCAGCGGATACACACCCAACGGCTCAGCAGCAAACAGATGCTCCTCAACCGAAACGAGATATGCTTCACCGAAATAGCCAGTCGGTTTATCGTTAGCATCTTTTCTGGGGCGGAACTCTATCCCATCAGCTACCGCCCCGCCTTGATGCAGCCGAGCGAAACTTTCAGCTAACGCTCGGCTCATGAGCCACCCAATCGATCTTCAGTCATCTCGTCGATGTGGCCAGTATCAGGATCTAGATAGAAAGTAAATTGGTCTAATCGACCTGGCGGTCTCTTATTTTTCCAGAGACCTACCGAGATACTATTTTCGTGAAGGCGTTTCATTTCGCCCATATGGGAAGTGTTTTCTCGTTCTCGCCACACTTCGTAGATGAACATTGATTCGGCTTCGCCACCGTATTTGCCTGCGCTTATGCCTGCGGATTTTCCTCGGTCTCCTGAACCTCGACCAGCCTGGTGAACAAAAGCTACTGGCAGGCGGACATCCTTTGCGAATTGTTTTAGCCCTTGAGCGAGTGCTTGAACGTTGCCGACTTCGGAGCTGGACCTTCGACCGTTCCCTCTCAATAGTTCTAGATAGTCAACCATCAGAAGAGTTGCTTCCTCGCCCCACCCATCTTGGGCTTCTGCGAGTACATCATGCATAAGGTTGAATGTTGGAGCGCCGTCGTAAATGCGTATCTTGTCGAAGAAATTTCCTGGCTTGCCAAGATCTTGCAAATGATTGATAAGAACTTTGTCGCCCTGGCGGAGCTGCTTCTCAACGTCAGCTCCATTGACCCCAAACATAATCGAATATAGTTTCGCGACTACTAGCTCAGTCGGTTCGTCGGGGGAGTAGATCACTCCTCTGAAATGCTCATCATTCAATAAGCTTCTTACGATGCAATTATAGAGCCATTGAGATTTGCCGCTATGGGATTTCCCGACGACTTGCATGAGTTCGCCCCTACCGAGACCTCGGGTGAGGATGTCTACATTCCTGAAACCTGTTTGCCATCGTTGTTCTGGGTTCGATGCGTAGTCAACCCATCTTTGTATTGCTTCGCTTGTTGGCGGAGCGAGACTTTCTGGAGGGGCAGCCGAATGAAAGGCTTTCTGAATCATGGGAGGCGAGACTTTTAAAGTCGGGGCAGCGGCTTTGCTGATCCGATCTAAAATCTCTTCATCAGAAAACGCGACGACTGGCCCTCCAAGAGCCATTACGCAGCGACTCGGGCCTGAGCTATTTTTGCTCTTAACGCGAGCAGCACGTTCTGAGCAGAACCAAAGTCTTCAATGCTACCATCAGCATTAGTTACGCTCGATGGGATTGAGTCCTTCCAAAGGCCGCATTTACCATAAGGCGCTGGCGCTTTATCACCAAGTTTGAAGTCTGCCCAATTTCCGCCATTCGAAGAAGAATTAGAGTCATCAACATTATCGAATGTTAGATGCGGGTTCTGCCACATGTAGTTGGCAACAGCTTGCTTGTCTGGTCTTTTGGGTTTACCGCTAGCTGCTACTGGGGCGGCTGATGGAGCTGGAGCACTTGTACTTGCCCGAAATGTTTGCGGAGCAGGTTGAGCGCTTTTAGCTGGCGCATCAGCGCCTACCTCCTGCGAGAGAGCTGAGTAAACAGTTTCAAAGCTCGCTGCCCAAGCTTCATCGTCCCCAGTGTTTTGCTGAAGTCGCCCTGCCACCTGAGCAGCAGTCTGAATCAACCCAATCGCTGGGTTATAATCATTCATAATTTCTCCATTGTTAGTTTCTGCCGTTTGGCGAGATCTGTTTCATTTTTCCAAAAGGGTTGATCCCCGAGCGAAATGCCGCGGCACTCGGACCAATGAGGACACCAATTCGGATCGCAATACCAAGAATCCCATCGCATCGGAAGAGAAGTCAGATTCGCTTCAAGCGACACGGCAATCGACACACATATCTCGATCAGAGCTTGGGTGTTCTCTGCCCTGTTCGGAATTCGCCGTATATTTGTTTTCGGCGCTGAAAGATAAACCAAAGTAAATGACTCGGCTTGAAACGCCCAGTTATAAACCATCGCTTGGAGGTTGCTTCGGTCCTCAATCCAGAGCGGCCCATTAGTTGGGCAAGACTTAGGATTTTTCCAGTCAATAATTTCGACTGCTCCTTCGTCGTTGACTTGAACCCAGTCAGGCGTCCCAGTTAAATAAATCTTTCGATCAGCGTCTTCATAAAGTATCGACTCAAATTTTTGCTCAACCGCTATGGGTACTCTGAGCAGCGGCAAAATGTCTGCATACCAAATATCTAGATTCGCTTCGACGGCTCTGTAAGTTTCTTCAGGGCTTTGCCGCCAATGAATATTTTTTTCAGAGGATAGAATCTCAAACTCTTCGACACCCCAATTCAGAAGATCAGAAAGCTTGGGTTGTTCATCGTTATCGGACCAAATTTGGCCGAACGATTCGATGGAGTTATGAACAGCGTTTCCTCGTATCAAGTCGGAGCTGTTCGTCTGAATACCCATTCCCAAATTACTTCGCCGAGCGGACTCTGGGCATTTCCAAAACTGATTCAGAAATGACTGCCGAAATTTGTGAACATGCTTTAAAGCGATAGGCGAGTACATCCTAAATCTCTTCAGTCCAAGAAACGAAAAGGGAACCTTCTCTGGGAACTGCGGCCATACTTTTCGGAACCGTTTCGCAACCAGCTAATTCGCATAGCTCTCCGAAAGAGATCTCTACCTGGTGCTCTCTAGTTGCCCTTTTAATTTTATGGTCCATGGCGCTCTTTCCCTAGCTGCGTAGATCGCGATCGCGCTTATCTTTTTATGAGCCTCAAAGGCTCATTATTGATCATGATCACGCGCGATCATTATGAGAAAGATTAGTTCGTGACATCACGAGACGTCAAGGGTTTGTCACGAATTATTTACAAGATGTACTCGTAACAAAAAAGCAAGAAGCCTCCGCCCGATGTTCGGGAGGAGGCTTCTTGAATAACGCGCGATTAAATTACTGTACTTTTTTAGTTTTAACCATCTTAAGATTTCCGCTGGCTATGCGCGATGTCTTAACTTTCGGGTTAAGCCTATGCCTTAACTCAGCGATTGTTTTTTCGCCCTCAGCGACTTTCTCTTCTTCTAAGCTGAGGAAGTACTTCAAAACACCGATCTCTTCTGTGAGAGTTTTTACTTCCAGTTCAGCATCGAGTTTTGCAGCAGCGAGTGCATTTTTAATCAGCGAATTCTGCCGATTGGGTTGCAAACCCCTTTTAGCAATATTGTTGTAGAGCCGAGTCCGAGTCACATTGCAGAGTGACGAAATTTCACTGACCTCCAACGGCGTGTTTTGATAGAGATTAATCGCGTAATCCAGTAAGTCCTTCTGACTCAATTTCTCTATTTGCGTTTTTGTAAGCTCTTTCATGCTTCTTCACCCCATTCGTCCATGTGTCCTTCTCCAAGCTCAGTAAGAATCTGTTTCGAATCGTTCCAGTCCATCATCCCCTCGCGAGCGAGAGCACCAACCAAAATACTTACGATACCCCTAACATGCTCAACCTTCTCAGTAAGCGTCTCGATAGTTTCATTCTTCTCCTCGATTTCTACTAGCGATGCCGCCATGTTGGAGCGAGCGCAGCGATCAGCTATTGTTTGCCACCGATCTATGGGAAGGTCAGCGGCCCATGCAAATATGAGGCCTGGATGGCAACGATAAAGCATTAGGCCTCGCCATACGCCCTGACGGCTTCTGTAGACAATCGCTTCAGCATCAACGTTCGGGTCTAACCGAATCCCATCGGAGAGATCATCAAAAGGCCGTGCCTCAGAATAATCTCTAAGCCGCAACGCGTTATGAACGAACTTCGAACGCTGATTCGGATCTTTAAAAACCGCAGTCGTGTAAACGATTTTTTCTGATTCCTCAACGAACATAATTTTATCTAACGAAGAGACCTCGAAAAGCTGGCAAAATGAACGATCGAACTGGCCCATGTTAGAGACCATATGGTTTTCAAGAGAGACTAAATCGTCTGCTAAATCATCAAGGGTCTGCATCAGTGTTTCTCCTGCGTGTCAAAAGCTATGCTCTCAGCAATTATTTTTTCCCATATAGGAATAACGCGCTCAGCCCGCACGGTCATGCTGCGTAGCGACTCCATCGAAGATTCCATTGTTGTAGAAATTGCTTTCTTCTCGGTCTCAGTCAGTTCCCTAACCCCTCTAATAGTCCCTACATGAACACTCAGATAATCGGCAAACATCTCGACGCAATGCGAAGGAACATAATCCCCCGCTTCGTAGCGCATGTAAGTACTCCATTCGAGTCTTAGCTGGCCAGCGACTTCAACTGTTGTTCTTTCATCAGCTAATCTCTTCTGACGTAGTAGACCCCCGATTTTGGTAGTCGGATGCAAATTTTCTGTTGACATATTTTTTCCCCCAATATGACTTCTTTGTGACATCATGACATATCTCGACTTTGTTGTGCGGCGTTTTTTTGAGCCAATGCCTCACCCGCATCATAATATTTTGTTGTGGTCGTGTAATTGAGATGCCCCATCAACCACATAAGCTCTGAATCTTCGTAAGCATCGTCTCCCAAAAGCCGAGCCAAATTAGTTGCGAAACTATGGCGCAACTGATGAGGAGTAAAAGGCAGCGCAGTGCGATACCGATAAGCGTTCCCGAACAGATAAGAAATCTGTCGGGGAGTCGGCCCTTCATTCCTAAGCGAGTTCGCACCCAAATGCGGAACAAACGAAACTGAAGAACTCGATGACCAATTACTTGGGTTATAATTTTTTTGGCAATGACGCTCGATTGCTTCAATCCACCAATTTAAAAACTCGGTAGCCCGAAACCCCTTAGCATCATGATCCCTCGCGAGTTTTTTGGCAGGAACCTGATATTGATGCTCCCGAATATTAATGCCAGCTCGCGTTCGCTTACGCTCAAAAGTCATCGTCGGCTCACCATGATCATCGATGCCCAAAGCATCGCAACGCAACCCTGCCATCTCCGCACGGCGTAACCCCATCCACCAACCCAAGCCCAAACAGATCCTCAAAGAATCACCCAGATCAGTGTCTAAAGCGTGCTCATAGAAGACCTCTAAAGAAACCGGCTTCGGTTTCGAAAGTTTCGTCGGGACCGGCTGCGCACCTCTCAAAGGATTCTTTCCCAAGTCCTTAAAATCGTCCATCCATTCAAAGAAACTTTTCAATACATAGAACTCTCTTCGCTGCGTTGAATCGGAAGGAGGAGAATTCCTGCCACTCCTTCGATGCCGACTACGTTGAAAGAAATTGTACGGCTCCAACCTGTTAGGAAATAGAGGATCAACCCCATTAGCTGAAGCCCACTTTTCCCATTGCAAAAGCACAGTCCGATAAGCCGTAAGAGAGGTCTTCGAACGCTGCCGAGCCACTCTACTTTCATCCATGTACTCGCCAAATAAGTCGCCAAAAGACGCCTTTTTAGTGATCATAACTTTTCCCGCTTTCCCGATGATTTACTGAAAAAACATCAAAAACGATCAAAGTAAAGCGCTGGGGTGACCGAGGGGAATTGAACCCCCGACCTCTCACCGACTCATCCCAAGACCGAAATTTAATGTGAAAATAAATTTACCACAGAAATAGTTGTGCTTGCAAGCATTGGGATGAGTCGGCTTGTTCGGCGGCTCCCGCCGCCTAAGGATTGTTCGAGTACAATCAGCTCAGCTTTGCCTGGCTACCAGCTCAGGGAGTGCTTCGTTTTTCGATAATCTGATTCGCTTCATGTCTTGTTTCAACACGTAGGAGTTGAAACATTTGTTGAACGCCGTCAGGTTCTTTCTCAGGGACCTTTGTTTGTTCTTGTCATGATCAGAGTTTTGTTTAATCATCCAGTGACGTAAAACGTTTCTTGGGTCTTCTGGGTTTTCGTTTCCATTTATTAAGCCAGCTAAAAAACCGTCTACTACGTCATCGCCGTGTAGTTGGCTGGCTAGGTAGATTGCGACTGCCCATGATGTCGTTCCTGTCGAAGGGTTGCCGAAAGGTATCGCGTCTTGAGCGATGTAGCTTTTTATTACGGCATCGACTGCTTCAGTTTCATGCAGTTTGATCCATTTATTCATTTGGCTTTTGGTGATCTGCTTGTGATGTTTTATGCCAGCGAGTGATCCTTCTTTTTCTATGGAGCACATGGTGGCCATCAGGTAAGCTAAAACTTTTTGGCGACGTTCGGAACCCAAATTTGCATGAGCTAAAAACTGATGCATCTTTCGTGGGATTCCATCGTCGATTGTTATGTAAGCTTTTTCTGAAAGGCCTCGGGCCACTAAAGCGTTTTTGATTGTCACTCCGCTTTCGATGACTGCCATGAGGCGATGTTGACCGTCGATCAAAACGTCGTTTTTGTTGAACCTCACTGCGTCAGCATTAGCGACCCAGTTCTGTTCCTTTAAGTCGATAGCTAGTTTCCTAACTTTCGCTTTGGATGGCTTCCTGTTGGCAATGTTTTTCATGAGCCATTGCGAAGCAACTTCAGGAGTTATGTCAGTGGTCTCGTATGAAATAATATTGTTTTCTTGAACTATCATGTTTCCCTTTGTTTGTTTGTTCCTTAGGTCTGAGGACCTGGAGGAGGTTCTGAGTTCCATTCGAAGTTCGATGGATGGAATTCGAAACTTGTGTCGCGGAGCGGCAGGCGTAGCACG
>Ga0308012_10001442_pt1 | contig 12728 bp, 5 predicted proteins | sample Neamet179_FD_203133 | JGI IMG/M metagenome (GOLD analysis project Ga0308012, IMG submission 203133) | Marine microbial communities from water near the shore, Antarctic Ocean - #179 | ecosystem: Environmental > Aquatic > Marine > Unclassified | place: Southern Ocean | collected 2014-07-25 | reverse complement strand
ATAATTATATAAACGGTGTTTCTATCAGTAGATATGGTAATAATCAAATTACTTGGGAAACAGCAAAGAAGTTTAATTTTGGTTTAGAACTAGGTTTATTCAACGATTTAGATTTAGAAGTAGATGTCTTTTCAGAAAAAAGAGAAAATATTTTAGCAAACAGAGTTGTACCTTCTTCTCTAGGTTTACAATCTGATGTAAGAGCCAATATTGGCGCAGCTGAAAGTAGAGGTATTGATGCTACTTTAGTATATAATAAAAGTTTAACCAATGATATTTGGTTACAAGTAAGAGGTAACTTTACATATGCAACGAATGAAATCACCAAAATAGAAGAACCTGATTATACGGATACGCCTTGGTTATCTCGCATAGGTAAACCAATTAATCAAACTTGGGGATATGTTGCCGACCGTTTATTTGTGGATCAAGCCGAAGTTGATAATTCTCCAGAGCAAACTTTTGGAGACTACACCGGTGGAGATATTAAATATCGTGACATAAATGGGGATGGTAAAATCTCTTTACTCGATCAAGTTCCTATAGGTAACTCAACGATTCCAGAAATAGTTTTTGGTGCAGGCTTCTCGTTAGGTATTAAAAATTTAGACATATCATGTTTTTTTCAAGGCGCTGCAAACTCTACCTTTTTTATAAACCCAAGACAAACAGCACCTTTTGTAAATCAACAACAACTTTTAAAAGTGTACGCGGATAGTCACTGGTCTGAATCTAACAGAGATTTATATGCTCAATGGCCAAGGTTGTCGGATACTCAAATTAATAACAATGTACAAACTAGTACATGGTTTATGAAAGATGGCGCTTTTGTTAGACTAAAGTCTGCTGAAATTGGATACAGTTTTCCTGATCGCTTTATAAAAAAATCAAATCTACATAAACTTAGAGTTTATGCTAGTGGTACAAATTTATTCGTTTTAAGTAGGTTTAAGCTTTGGGATCCTGAGCTTGCTGGTAATGGATTTAATTATCCAAACCAACGTGTATTTAATTTTGGTATTAATGTATCTCTCTAAAAACAAGAAAATGAAAAACAAACATATATTTTTTACAATGCTAATTATTAGTCTATTTTATTCTTGTGAAAAAGATTATTTAGATGTTGTTCCAGATAATGTATTAACATTAGATAATGCATTTACAGATGAAGTGAATGCACAGAAATTTTTATACACATTATATGCTTCTGTACCTTCTCCTGGTAGTGTTTTTAATCCATCATTAACTGGTGCTGATGAAACGTGGTATCCAACCACAGAAAGGTTTAAAACAGGGCAAGCGATTGCGCAAGGAAATCAAGGTGCTACAAACACTTTAGGTGAACGTTGGAGAGGTCAAGGTACTAGTTCTATGTATGTAGGCATCCGTAATTGTAATATTTTTATTTCAAGGTTAGAACTAGGTGTCCGTGGTTTAAGTCAACAAAAAACGCAACAATGGATTGCTGAAGCTAAATTTTTAAAAGCCTACTTCCACTTTTATTTAGCCCGCATGTATGGGCCGATTCCAATTAGTGATGAATTAATTCCTATATCGTCTGCAACAGATAATGTTAGACTTACAAGGAATACAATTGATGAGGTATTTACTTTTATCTCTGCGTTGTTAGATGAAGCTATTGCTGATTTACCAATATTTATACCGTTTGAGAATGATAATTTAGGTCGAATTACAAAACCGATTGCGGCTTCAATAAAAGCAAGAATTCTAGTTACTTATGCCAGCCCCTTATTTAACGGTAATACGGTGTATTCTGATTTTGTGAATGTGGATGGCGAAAACTTTTTTCCACAACAATTTGATGCCTCTAAATGGGAAATGGCTGCTATAGCATCGAAAGAAGCTATAGATATTTGTCAAGAAGCTGGAATACGACTTTATCAAACTGGCGATTTAGATATTGAAGCACCTCAAACTGATTTTACCTTATTAAAAGCAACGTTACGTGGTCGTGTTACAGATCGATGGAATCAAGAAATTATATGGGGACATACTGATGATACTGGAATAATACAGTATGAAAGCATGCCGCGTTTATATAGTTATTTAAACAATCCTGTAGCGTCTAGGCACTGCCCAACACTTCGAATAGCAGAAATGTACTATACAGAAAATGGGGTACCGATAAATGAAGATATTACGTATGACTATTCAAATCGATATAATGTGAAGCTTGCTGAAGCTTCGGATAAATTTAAAATAGAAGTGGGGCAATCTACTGCAAAATTAAATTTTGATAGAGAACCTAGGTTCTATGCAGATTTAGCTTTTGATAGAAATAGTTGGTTTGGAAATGGTAGAACAGGTACAAATCAATTTTGGAATATCCGTAGTCGAAGAGGTGAATTTGCATCTATTTTTGAGCCATCACAATATTCTGTTACAGGATATTGGGCAAAAAAAATAATACATATTGAAACCGAAGTAACCAATGGAAATTCATTGAATACCAAAAGGTATTCTTTCCCAGTAATAAGATTAGCAGATTTATATTTATACTATGCTGAAGCCCTAAACGAGGCTAATGGCCCAACAGGCGAAGCATACAACTACATAGATTTAGTTAGAGAGCGCGCAGGACTTGATGGTGTACTAACAAGTTGGAGCAGTTTTTCTACCAATGCTTCAAAACCAACTACCAAAGAAGGGTTGAGAGAAATTATTCAGCAAGAACGCATGATTGAAATGTCATTTGAAGGACTTCGTTTTTGGGATATGAGACGATGGAAGTTAGCTGTTGATCTGATGAATCAACCTATTAAAGGATGGAATGTATTACAAGAAGATCTTGTTGATTATTATAAAGTAATAGACCTGTTTTATCCATCATTTTCAGAGCGTGATTATTTATGGCCTGTTGCAGAAAACGAAATAATTAATAATCCTACCCTGATTCAAAACCCAGGTTGGTAATCATTTATAAATAAAAATATTAACAATAGAAATCATGAAGAAGACAGCAATTTTATTAGCGCTAATTGGGTTTGTTTTTAGTTGTTCGGAAGAACAAGCACATACCCCTACCTTATCAGATAATGTTCCTCCATCAATAATATCTAATGTAGAACTAACACCTGTATATGGAGGCTTTGATATTACTTATGATTTACCTAATGACGAAGATTTATTATACGTAAAAGCAGTTTACACGGCATCTAACGGAGATAAAGCTGAGGTGAAATCATCAAGTTTTAGTAATTCCATTAAAATTTCAGGTTTTGGAAACACTCAAGAAAAAACAATTAAATTATATGCAGCAGATAGATCAGAAAACCTTTCTGAAGTTGTAGAAGTAAAAGGGACTCCTTTAACACCTCCGGTTTTCCTTATTCAAGAAACAATGAAAATTAACGCAGATTATGGTGGCGCAAAATACACATGGAGAAATGAACAAAATATACCTGTAGCTATAGAGTTTTTAACAACAGATACTTCTAGTAAAATTGAAATAGTAGATGTTAAATATACCGAACAAACAGAAGGTAAATCTTCGTTAAGAGGCTATGAGGCAGTACCAAGATTTTTTGCAGCTGTTATAAGAGATCGTTATGATAATTATTCTGACACTATTTATGCAAATACTCCTGATAGACTTTTAACTCCATTATTAGAAGAACGTTTAGACAAGACATTATTCAGCAAAATTGTGTTTGATAACGATGACGATTGGAGTAGATGGGGTGGTAACTTCAGAAACTTATATGATGATGATTCTTCTGAAAGCTCTTTTGCTCATACACAAGGAGATGGTCCATTACCAAGTATCCTGTCTATAGATCTTGGAAGGGTGTTAACATTAAGCCGGTTTAATGTACTTCAAAGAGGAACTGAAGTAAACAGACATTGGGCATTTTCACACGGTAACCCAAAACGTTATTCAGTGTATGGTTCTAAAGAGTTACCTCCGGTAGGAGGAGATTTATCAGAATGGATTCTTTTAAGAGAATGTGAAGCTGTGAAGCCTTCTGGACTACCAATAGGCCAAGCTTCAGATGAAGATTTGAATCATTTTGATGCTGGTGATGAGTTTAGTTTTGATGAAGCTGTAGAAATAAGATATTTCCGTTTAGTTGTACATCAAACCTGGGATGGAGCTGGGTTTGTGAATCTTGGGGAATTAACTTTCTGGGGAAGTTATTTATAATAATATTAAATCGAATTTTAAGATGATCATTAAAAACATATATAAAACGAATACAGTAATGAAACTGATAGTATTGATGGCTTTTTCATTAGTTGCTTTTTTCGCATGTACCGATACTTTTGAAGTACATGAACAATATATTGATGGGGGTGAAATTATTTACACCAGTAAAGTAAATGATTTAGTTGCTCTATCTGGAAATAAAAGAATAAAAATAGTAGGTACTATTACCAACGCCTTTAGTGTAAATGAAATACTCGTTACTTGGAATAATGAGCAAGAAAGTAAAATATTTTCTTACACAAACTCAGAAGAAGTTACGGATACTTTAGAATTAATTATTGATAATTTAGAAGAAAAATCATATCAGTTTCAAGTAATTTCTAAAAATTCAGGAGGCAATAATTCTGTAGCAAGTACCGTATTTGGTAATGTCTATGGCGATATTTTTCAGGCTACTTTATCGGCTAGAGAAGTAAATTCAACAAGCTATAACATTGCAACCCAAACAGGATATGCAAATTTAAAATTACCAACAAATTTAACTAGAAATACGGAAGTTAAATATACAAATACAAGCGGTAATGAAGTCGTTGTTGATGCTATTGGAGATAACTCTCAAGTAGCCTTGCCACAAGTGGATTTAACGGAACCTTTTAGCTACCGTACATTTTATGTGCCTAGCCCAAAAGATGCTTTAGGTAATGAAACCTCTTTAGATTCATTTGTTTCTACCTGGGAAGTGTTTACCCCAGATGTTTCAATAGAACCTGTTATAATGAGTTTTACATTCGATTCGATTCTTGGAGCTATTGTTGCTAATTGGAACAACGAAAATAATCTAGATCTTACTTTTAATTTCTCTAGTACAGATATAAACGGAGAAGCAATAGAGCAAAGTGTAACATCATCTGATGCCACTGATACTTTTACAATATCAAACCTTCCAAGTGAAGAGCAACAAATTACAATATTGGTTTCAGATTCAAATGGAAACCAATGGATTAACACATTCACCGTTGCTCCAATAATTCCAATTTTAGTTGATAAAACCAATTGGACTATCACTGATATTTCATCTGAAGAACCATCAATGTCAACTGTAGAATTTCCAAATAATGGTCTTGGAGAAGCTTTAATAGATGGCAATGTAAATACATTTTGGCATACAGCTACGGTAAATGCACAACCAAATTATCCACATTTAATTACCATCGATTTGGGTGAGGTTAAAACTATTTCTAGTGTAGAGATATTTAGAAAAATAGGTGATAATGGCGGTGCAACGTCTCTCCAAATTATTACAAGTAATACACCAAGTATTTGGGATCCTGGCCATGGAAGAGTAATTGTAGCGACTTACGCAGGAAGCTTAGAAACAGATGAAGGTGTATCTATAGAATTCACTCCCAATGCAACAAGGTATATTACGTATCGTGTTCCACAAGGGAGTAACCATTATACGCATTTAGCAGAATTAAACGCTTATAGTATTGACTAATAAACATCGAATTAAAATATTGCAAATAATTATTAACTAAATTTAAATACAATGAAAAAAATTACTTTATTATGTTTAAGTGTGCTATTCTCACTTACAACTTTGGCACAGACAGATACCAGTGGTGCCGTCTTAGATACTGATGGTGGTACTGATTACTACATTCAGTTTGGTAGAGCTGGTTCTGGCAACCAGGGTGTCATACAAGACATGGGACCAGATCTTCCAGTAAAAACTGCACAAGCTGCTTTTACTACAGACTCTCAACTATGGAGTGTTACAATTCGTGCAGGTAAACATGTTCTTACCAATAAATTGGGAAGAGAAATTGGTTGGAATGATGCCACTGGTTTCTATGAAGCAAAAGCAGCTACTGCAGGTGTAACATTTGACATTGTCGCTAGTAATAATACTGATTATCCTGAATCTTTTGAGCTCCAACGTGAAGGAACAACAGATCACATAAATCAATATAACGGTGGTGGTTTTAATAGAAAACTAACAGAATATCTTGCAGACGATCAAGGTAACCCGTTAAAATTTATTAAAGAAACTGATGCAGAAGACACAACTATAGGAGTTGTAGGTGGTTTACATACAGCTGCTGCTTCTGTTTTACCAGAATTAAATACATACTATTATATACAATTTACTCCTGGTAATGGTGTTTTAGATAGCAATGGTTCAGTAGTAAAAACTGATTATGCACATGAAGGTGATGATAATCAACTATGGGAAATAACAGGTACAGCAGGAAATTACACGATTACAAATAAAGCTGGTAATGCTTTAGAGTACGATGGTCTTGCAAACTTTACAGCTACTGCTGGAGGTACTACAACTTATGGATTGGTTGAAAACGCTCCAAACTGGGAAATACAACGTTCTGGTGCAAGTGGTGCTTTGAACCAATCAGGTGGTTCTGGATTTGGTAAAACAATTGCAGAATGGAATGTTGGTGACGTTAATAATGTATTAACATTTGTTTTGCCTTCGGATATGGTGTATGCACCAATAATTTCTGATGATGTAGTTGCAGATAATTATTACCGCATTAAATTTTTAAGCAGTAATAACTATATTCAAGATATGGGTGTTGGTACAAATGCTACACTTCAAGCGCTTGATATTACAAATGATGGCCAATTATGGAAAGTAACAGGTTCTAACGATGCAATGGTATTAGTTAGTAAACTCGAAAATACTTTAAACTATGATGCGGATAATGATGTTTATGATTCAACATCAAGTACTACTACAGTTTTAGAATTGAAAGTAAGTCAAAACGACATTTATTCAGCTGGATGGGAATTACAACGTGTTGGAGAAGTTAGAGATTATGGAATGAACCAAGCTGGTGGTGGAGCGATAGGTGCTTTATTATCAGAATGGGGAATTGGAGATCCTAATAATCCATTAATATTTACACAAGAAACTACAGTTGCTGCAATAGCAGATACAAGTGGTACCGATTTAGATACTTCTGGAGCTACAGATTACTATATTCAGTTCGGTAGACCTGATAATGATGGTAATCAGGGTGTTATACAAGATATGGGATTAGATACTGACTTACTAACAGCGCAAGCTTTAGAAGCTACAGATTCTCAACTATGGAGTATTACAATTCGTGGAGACAAACATGTTTTTACCAATAAATTAGGAAGAGAGATTGGACATAGTGGTTCTTTACTTCAAGCAACGGCAGCTGATGCAGGTGTAATATTCGACATTATAGCGACTGCGAATCCTTCTCATCCAAATTCTTATGAGTTAAGACGTGATGGAGAAACACAGCACGTTAATCAAAACGGCGGTGGTGGTTTTGATAGAACATTAGGACAATGGACAGCAAATGATCAAGGGAATCCTTTAAAATTTATTAAAGTAGCTGATGCAACAGATACAACTATAGGAGTTGTAGGTGGTTTTCCAGATCCAACACCATTAACGGAAGATGATTTCGAGGCTTATACAGCAGGATCATTCGACGGACAGTTTACGACTGGTGAATGGGAAGGTTGGGGAGGACCCTCTAATGCAGATGTATCAACAGATTATGCGGTTAGTGGTACTAATTCTTTGAAGATTTGGGAGAATGGAAGTACTCTATCAGATGCTGTAGCTCTTTTAGGAACACTTACAGGATCTAAGACAATTACGATGAAGCAATATATTGCTTCTTCAGGTGGAGGAGCATACTATCATTTAATGGGTGATTATATGACTTCCGCTAATATCCATTACGAAGCAGAATTATATTTCAGTACAACGGTAGGGGAATTTACAGCCAACTCAGTTACAACTACTTTTGATGCAATTAATGATGCATGGGTAGAACAGAAATTTGTTCTTGACTATGACAACGCAGTAGGACAATTTTATTATGCTGGTGTATTGATTAAAGAATTTACATTAGACGGTACTATAGATTCAATTGACTTCTATGCGGCTAAAATTTCTGGTTCTGATGATCCTTCATTAGCGTATTATGATGATATATTGATAGCTGAGACTACTTTAAGTACTGTTGAAAATCAATTATTTACAGGTGCTTTTGAAATTTATCCAAATCCAACTACTGGAATTACTAATTTGAAATTAGAAATGGATAATGCAAATGATGTTAATGTAGCGGTTTTTAATATTTTAGGAAAATTGCTTCAATCATCTAATTATACAAACGTTACGAATAGAACACATTCAATTGATTTATCAAATCAGCCAAATGGTATTTATTTTGTTCGTTTAACGACCAATGGTCAAACGAAAACTAAGAAAGTGATTGTGAATAAATAATTAAAATAATTTCTCAAAATTGTTTTGAGGAATACTTTAAGATTTTTTTCATAAAACTCTTTTAAATAGTTTTATTTCACAGTATGTAGGGGCTTTTATAGCCCCTACATTCATTTAAAATAATTTGATTTTATAACAGTATCTCAATTAAAAAACATCCTAATCCGTTTTAGGATGTTTTTCATGTAAAAGCAGAAAGGCTAACTTCATAAAGAGGATCCTTAAAGACATTTTGAAGTGATGTACGGGTTATAAAATCTAGAGAACTTTTAATAGATAAAAAAGAAAATTTTATGTGTATTTCGAACTTACCTAAAGGGTTCTATTTTTGAAATAAAAACAGCAGCAAATGAACACGATTTTAACCTTTTTTTAAAAAAAAATAATGTTTTAAGCAATAGATCTAAAACTAGAATATACTTTATATAAACACTTAATTTACTCCTGTAGAAATTTAAAATAATAGCATAGTACTACGCTATTATTGCTTAAATTCACCAAAACTATTTAATACCCCAATTTTAAGATGATCTTTAAAACATCCTTATTCACATCTATTTTATTCTTTTTTTGTTCTGTTGGTAACAGTCAAGTTAAAGACATTTATCATTACATAGAAAACGAACAAGTTATTGAAGAAAATAAAGAACCAGCTCATGCCTCATTTACATCATTATCTACAATAAAAGACACGCTTTTAAATAGTGCTAGCAATAAATTGGTGCTTGATGGAATTTGGAAATTCAATTTAGCGAATAAACCTGATGATAGACCTTTAACCTTTTTCAATCCTGAAGAGAATCTTGATTCTTGGGATCCTATAAAAGTACCTGCAAATTGGGAAGTTGAAGGATTTGGAACTCCTATTTATGTAAACCATCAGTATGAATTTGCAGATTATAAAGCACCTATTTCTAAAGATATTGAGTTAGATGGTATTTATCCCAAAAATCCTGGAAAAACTCCACATGACACGAACCCAGTAGGTTCATACAGAAGAGATTTTATACTCCCGGAAAATTTTAATAATAGACAGCTTTTTTTACATATAGGAGCCATGAAGTCTGGTGGTTTTGTTTGGCTTAATGGTATATATGTTGGGTATTCTCAAGGGAGTAAATTACCCGCAGAATTTGATATTACGAAACATGCTCAATCAGGAAAAAACACGATTGCTATCCAAATTTTTAGATGGACAGATGGTAGCTACTTAGAATGTCAAGATTTTTGGCGTATTAGCGGTATAGAACGAAGTGTATTTATCTATGAACAACCAAAAGTTAGAGTAAAAGATTTTGAAATTACGTCTACTTTAGATGGGGCTTATAAAGATGGTGTTTTCAGTACTGATATTCAACTTGAAAATCATTTAAAAACAAAACAAAAGATACGATTAAGCTACAAGATTTATGATAAAAATAAACTGTTAGCACATGAAATAAAAAAGACCTTTGTAAATAAGTTTTCTGAAAATCAAATTTCATTTAAGACAACATTACCAAGTGTAAAACAATGGAGCGCTGAACATCCTAACTTATATACACTTGTATTTGAACTTAAAGACTCTAAAGGCAGCGTTTTAGAAGTTATAACTAGAAAAATTGGTTTTAGAAGTGTCGAAATTAAAAACGGATTATTACTAGTAAACGGACAAAGAATTACACTGAAAGGCGTTAACGCACAAGAAGCAGACCCAGAAACAGGCCACGTAATGTCTGAAGCATTAATATTAAAAGATATTAAAATGTGGAAGGAAAACAATATCAACGCAGTTAGATTAAGTCATTACCCTAGAGGTCATGTATTTTATGAATTATGCGATATATATGGTGTTTATGTTGTAGATGAAGCAAACATAGAATCTCATGGTATGTATTATGGAGACCATTCATTAGCGAAAAAACCTACTTGGGAAAAAGCGCATGTAGATAGAATGGTTCGAATGGTTATTCGTGATCGAAACCATCCTTCAGTAATTACATGGTCTTTAGGAAATGAAGCGGGAAATGGTGTTAATTTTTATGCAGGCTACAAGTCTATAAAAGCAATTGATAAAACGAAAAGACCTGTGCAATATGAGCGTCCTTATAAAGATGATAATCCAAATGATATTTTTGATATGGATTGGAATACCGATATTTTAGCACCTCAATACCCTTCGCCAAGAGCCTTTGAAATTATTGGGAGGTCTAAAACAGATAGACCATATATTCCTAGTGAATATGCACATTCAATGGGTAATAGTACTGGTAATTTTCAAGATTATTGGGATGTGATAGAACAATATGACAACTTGCAAGGTGGTTTTATTTGGGATTGGGTAGATCAATCTATATGGAAAACCAATGAGAAAGGAGAGAGATACTATGCTTATGGTGGTGATTATGGAGAAAATATGCCATCGGATAATACGTTTTTAAACAATGGTATTGTTTTTCCAGACAGAACTCCGCAACCTGCTTTGTACGAAGTTAAAAAAGCTCAGGAATTTATAAATTTTAAATTCAAAGGGTATAATAAAGGAAATAAGGAACTTAAAATTTTAGTTGAAAATCTATATGATTTTACTAATTTAAGTGCTTTTGATTTATTTGCGATGCTTAAGGCAGATGGGAAAATCATCAAATCAATACCGATTGAAAATTTGGATGTACAACCACATACAGGTAAATTAATTCGAATCGCAATAGAAGAAGATATTGATTTTAAACCAAATACGGAGTATTTTATTGAATTTTCCGCTAAAATAAAAGCCAATTGGGGATTATTATCGAAAGGTTTTGAGGTGGCTCGTGAGCAAATAAAATTAGATAAATTTTTCAAAAAAGCGCAAATTACTTTAGAAAAAACACCTGCCATTTCTGTTAATAAAAATGATGAAAATATTAGAATCTATAATACAACTTTTGATATTACATTTAGCCGTTCATCTGGTAACATAATCTCATATAAATATAAAGAGAATGAATTAATTAAAGATGAAAATGGACCTAAACCTAACTTCTGGAGACCTTTAACGGATAATGATCAGGGTAATAAAATGGAAATTAAGAGTCTTAAATGGAAAGAAGCTTCTTTGTTTTCTAAAGTAAAAAGCATAAACATCCTTCATAAAAAAGAGAATAGCGTTGAATTAGAAGTTGAATACAATCTCGCTGGAGTTAATACCCTTTTTATTAGTAACTATATTATTGATGGAAATGGGTTGATAACCATTAAAAATACGCTAAACGAAACAACTTATAAAGGCGATATTCCAAGAGTTGGTATGAGTATGTTATTGCAAAAAACGTATAATAACATGGTGTATTATGGTAGAGGCCCTTGGGAAAACTACCAAGATAGAAATGTATCTGCTTTTATAGATGTATATGAATCGAATGTAAGAGACCAATATGTGCCGTATATTCGACCTCAAGAGAATGGCTACAAAACGGATGTTCGTTGGGTTGCGTTGTCCAATTCAAATAACGAAGGGCTATTAGTTGTAAGTAATAATAAAACGAAAGGTTTAGGTATTTCTGCCTTACATATGCTTAATGAAGATTTTGACACTACTAGCGATTTAGATTATAGTAAAACGGCTAGCAATTACAATGGTAGAAAGCATACGACAGACATTAAAGAAAGAGATTTAGTACAGTTAAATATAGACCTTGAACAAAGAGGTGTAGCTGGTGTTGATAGTTGGTATTCTAAACCATTAGATAAATATCTTATTAAAGGAGATGTTAAACATACGTACACTTTTACGTTGATTCCGTTTGAAAACGGAAATAGCGCAAAATATTTTGATTTATATAAAAAGTATTACGCTATCGAATAAAATATTGATACTGTATAGTTGCTAAATAATTTAGGATCAAACTATTATCTCTAGTTTTAAGGAGAGGTTCAAATATTTTTTTTAATTGACTGATTCATAAAAGCCTCAACAAATTAATTCATAATATGTTGAGGCTTTATTTAAACAGTATCGTTAGAAAATGAAATAATTAGATTAATTTTTTTTGAATCTACTTCTAAAGTAATAATCTTAATGGGAATTGAAGCAAAAGCCGGCGTAAATTTTGTTTAAAAAAAACATCAAAAATAAATCTCCGAAGAAACGAGTGAATAAACTATACAAGAAATTTAGGTTCTGTCGCATCTGCTAAAATTAAGCATCAAGTTTTAAACTAATTTAATTTTTTAAGAAGCTAATGATATAAATGATTTGTAGGTTGAACTTTCAGGGTTCACCAGTTGATTTTTCTTTATCAT
>Ga0308012_10001439_pt1 | contig 12748 bp, 14 predicted proteins | sample Neamet179_FD_203133 | JGI IMG/M metagenome (GOLD analysis project Ga0308012, IMG submission 203133) | Marine microbial communities from water near the shore, Antarctic Ocean - #179 | ecosystem: Environmental > Aquatic > Marine > Unclassified | place: Southern Ocean | collected 2014-07-25 | reverse complement strand
CGAGCACAGACACTCGCACTTGTCAAGTCTTAATTGACTATGCAACATCTATGCCAACTCTATAGCCATGCAAGAACTGTGCCAATTCCACAGCAGCGCAGCCTATGCAATATCTGTGCCAACTCTGTAGCCTATGCAACATCTGTGCCAACTCTGGCGGGGTCGTCTGCGAAGACGGGGGGCTATATTGGCTGAACTGTAATTATAACGGTTGCCCCTCAGACACAAAATAGACCAATTTAACTAATTAAATGACAACAGGTTGCTATCCTGGATATAGTGTCCTATGTCGTTGTATTAATTGAGAAAACATTCGCGTCTGCGGAGACTTTGTCACAACACGAAATCCGCACCGATAACTAAATAGCTATTAATGTAAATAATGCTTGACTTTTGCCTAAAAGTATGGTATAAATACTACCCAGTTAACAATGCTTCTATAGTATAATGTCTTTATACTATATAGCCCCTGCTTCCTCCAACCTTTATACTTTTATATAATGTTCCCAATAAGGATAAAACATAGTGAGTAAAGAAATAATTGACATTAAAGAAACAGAAGTAGTTAAAACCAAGAGAGGTCGTCCTCGTAAGAACAAGGTTAATGCTTTAAAGAAAGGTAATAGGGGTAAGGTGGGTCGCCCTAAAGGTGACGCTTCAGCAATTGAAGAGTATAAAGCTAGGATGTTAGCTAGTCCTAAGAGTAGAGAGGTAATGGACTCTATATTCACTGCCGCCCTTAATGACGACCATAAGAACCAATCTGCTGCATGGAAACTAATTGTTGATAGAATTATGCCTCTCAGTTACTTTGAGAAGGATAAGTTAAGTAATGGTAGAGCCGCTGTTAGTATCACTATTAATGGCATAGATAATAATGATCCTATAACGATTGGAGAAACTATTGACGGACAAGCAGATGACGTTTAAGTATTTCAAGTTAGAAGAGTTTGCCTGTAAGCACACAGGAAAGAACGCTATAGAAGAGGAGTTTGTACACAGGTTAGACGCTTTGCGTGAAGAATGTGGTTTCCCCTTTACTATAACCAGCGGTTATCGTCATCATACGCACCCTGTAGAGTCTCGTAAGAGTACTATAGGAACTCACTGTAGGGGTATTGCAGCAGACATTGCGGTGGGTAATGGAATTGAAAGAGCCACTCTTGTAGCTAACGCCTTTAAGCTAGGATTTACTGGTATAGGGGTTGCTAAAGGTTTTATACATGTAGACATACGAGAGTCTGACTCAGTATTATGGGTTTATTGATTTGTCTAACGCCACTCAAGAACTAAATATTTCCTTATTACCTTGGCAAGAGGAGGTGTGGAGAGATAAGTCTAGGTTTAAAGTAGTTGCTGCTGGACGTAGAACAGGCAAAACTAGGCTGGCTGCTTCATTGTTGCTAGTTAAAGCGTTATCGTCTAAGAACGGTAAAGTCTTCTACGTTGCACCTACTCAGGGGCAGGCTAGAGACGTTATATGGGACATGCTGCTTGAGTTAGGACAGGGTGTTATCGTACACAGCCACGTCAACAACCTAACTCTAAAGCTCGTTAATGGCGCTACTATCTCATTAAAGGGTAGCGACAGACCAGAAACAATGCGTGGTGTTAGTTTAGGCTATGTAGTGTTAGATGAGTTTGCAGACTTTAAGCCAGAAGTGTGGGAACTGATACTACGTCCTGCTCTAGCTGACTTAAAAGGTAGTGCGCTGTTCATTGGTACGCCTATGGGCAGGAACCACTTCTATGATCTGTACTCAGAAGCATTAGCAGGTAAGCTAGAAGACTATAACGCATGGCACTTTACAAGCTACGACAACCCACTAATAGACCCTACAGAGATAGATAGTGCTAAAAGGACACTATCAAGCTACGCCTTCAGACAAGAGTTTATGGCTTCATTTGAGGCTAGAGGCTCTGAGATGTTTAAGGAAGAGTGGGTTAAGTTTGATGAAGAAGAGCCTACAGGCGGTGATTACTACATAGCCTGTGACTTAGCTGGCTTTGTAGAAGTAGGTAAGAAAAGTAATAAAAGACTTGACAACAGTTCTATAGCGGTGGTTAAAGTTAATGAGGACGGTTGGTGGGTTAAAGATATAATAATAGGTAGGTGGACGCTTGACGAGACTGCTGAGCGCATCTTTGACGCTGTTAGAGAGTATTACCCTATAGCTGTAGGAATTGAGAAGGGTATCAGCAGACAGGCTGTAATGTCTCCTATCACTGACTTAATGGGTAGGTATAACAAATACTTTAGAGTTGAGGAGTTAAGCCACGGCAATACAAAGAAAACTGACAGGATCATGTGGGCGTTACAGGGACGGTTTGAAAAGGGCAGGATAACGCTTAACAAGGGTGAATGGAACATACAGTTTATGGACGAGTTGTTTCAGTTTCCTAATCACTTAGTACATGACGATACTGTAGACTCACTTGCGTATATTGACCAGTTAGCTAACGTGGCCTACGACTACGGATACGAGATGGACAACTACGATGAACCCCTAGACTCTTACACAGGATATTAAAATGGACGATTATAACGAAGACACGGTAGAAATGCTAGACGAGACTTTAGAAGAATGGATTATGTATAAAGTTAATGACTGGCGCAGTTACTATGAAAGTAATTATAACGCTAAGTTTGACGAATACTACCGTATGTGGCGAGGTATATGGGACAGTGATGATAAGACGCGAGAGAGTGAGCGTAGCAGGATCGTATCTCCTGCACTGTTACAAGCAGTAGAGAACAATGTAGCTGACATTGAAGAGGCTACGTTTGGTCGTGGTAAGTTCTTTGATATAGAAGACGATGCTGGAGACACTGACAACGGAGATGTTCGTTTCTTGCGAGAAGCCCTGTCTAATGAATTCACTAAGAATAAGATTAGAAAAGCTGTAGGAGAGTGTTTAATAAACGCCGCTGTCTACGGTACAGGCATTGGTGAGATTGTACTAGAGAAGAAAAAGGAGATGGTTCCAGCCACTGAGCCTGTAATGGAAGGAGCTATGACAGCTGTTGGGGTTAATATACAAGATCGTACAGTGGTTAAGCTGCGTCCTATACAGCCTCAAAACTTCCTTATAGACCCTGTAGCAATAGACATTGAGAGTGCTGTAGGTGTAGCTATTGATGAGTTTGTATCTACACACTCTGTAGATCAACTACAGGAAGAGGGTGTATACAAGAAAGCTCACATAGGAACCGCTTACTCTGATTTAGAAATAGAACCAGACGCAGAGCTATCTCAGCAGCCAGATAACAAGGTTAGGCTGACTAAGTATTATGGTCTAGTTCCTAGACAGCTATTAGAGAATGCCTTTGACTCTGAGGACGAAGAGATTGTTAATTTTGATAGTGAAGAGGATGACGAGGGCAGAGATTCTTACTATGTAGAGGCTATTGTTGTTATTGCTAATGGCGGTACTCTGCTAAAAGCTGAAGCAACCCCCTACATGATGCAAGACCGCCCTGTTGTAGCATTCCCTTGGGATGTCGTGCCTAATCGTTTCTGGGGCATGGGCGTGTGTGAGAAGGGCTATAACAGCCAGAAAGCGCTCGATGCTGAGCTTCGCGCTCGTATTGATGCCCTAGCCCTAACAGTGCATCCAATGATGGCTATGGACGCTACAAGGATGCCTCGTGGGTCTAAGCCAGAAGTAAAGGCAGGTAAACTCCTTCTAACTAACGGAAACCCTGCCGAAGTGCTACACCCTTTTAACTTTGGACAGGTTAATCAGATCACCTTTGCTCAAGCAGACGCACTACAACGCATGGTACAGGCCGCTACGGGCAGTGTAGACACAGCTCAGCAGGCTATGAATGGTGGTGGTACAACGTCAGCAGGCAGCTCTATGAGCCTTGGAGGAGTAATTAAACGTCAAAAACGCACACTAGTCAACTTTCAAGAGTCATTTCTTATACCTTTTACTCAGAAGGCAGCGTGGCGTTACATGCAGTTTGAGCCAGAGTTGTTTCCTGTTAGTGATTATAAGTTTATAGCCACAAGTACGCTAGGTATTGTTGCTCGTGAGTATGAAGTAGCTCAGTTAGTACAACTGCTACAGACAATGCCACAAGACAGCCCTGTATACCCTATCATACTACAGTCAGTTATTGACAACATGAACATCACTAATCGAGAAGACCTTATAGAGACTATGGTTCAAGCTCAACAGCCAGACCCAGAGCAGCAAAAAATGCAGCAGGCTATTGCAGAAGAGGATAGGGCGTTTAAGAACAGTCAGACAGCAGCTCTTACAGCACAGGCTAACGAGTCTAACTCTAGGGCTAAGAAGATTGAGCTTGAGGGCAGAGGCATCCCTGTAGAACTTGAAACAGATCGTATTAAGGCTGTAGCATCCAGTGTATCAGCTACTGATGACGATAAAGACTTTGAGAAACGTATGAGACTAGCAACTTTTGCACTTGATGAGAAGAAACTAGGACTAGCAGCGTCTAAGGAGACTAATCGTGGTCAGTAACCAAGAGCTACAGAGTGTTATAGAGCAGGTTAATGAGTCTTATAGTACTATGGAAAAGCGTATACTAAGGCTTGAAGAGGCTTTAGCCGCTAAAGACTGTTGTGGCTCTAAGGCTGTAAAGAAAGAAAGATTAAAAAAGGCTTGACATTTAGCTCATACTGTGGTATAGTCCTGAGCTATATCACATTTGCTATGTGAAGTCAAGCAGTATTGTCCTAACAAGGGAAAACAATATGAATGAGGCAGATATATTACATTATGAGCAAATACAAGATATGTTGCTCACAGAAGGCTGGAAAAACGTCCATAAAGAGATAAGTATTCTAGCAGAAGCTATAGAGGGGTTAGATGCCGTTAAAGGCGTTGAAGACCTTTATTATAAGAAGGGACAGCTAAATATAGCAAATTTAATACTTAATCTGCCTAATTCAGTAGATCAAGCGTTAGATGTCCTAGAGGAAACACAAGATGACTAGACGTATCTACGAATTCCGCTGCTCCGCTGGACACGTCACTGAGGAATACATTGACGAGTTTATAGGAAAAACAGAGTGTTCAATGTGTGATAAAATAGCGACTAAGATGGTATCCGCTGTTCAAAGCTCTTTAAACCCGCTTTCGGGAGATTTTCCGAGATCGACTATGCAATGGGCAAAGAATAGAGATTATCAAATTAAGCGTGAACGCCGTGAGGAGAACTCGTAAGAGCCTCACAAGTCACTCAATCTCCATAATGATTTAATCACGGAGCTTTAATAATGGCTACACTGATAGACCAAGAAGATGACGTACAAGTAGAAGATGGCACTGTAGAAGATTTAGAACTAGCCTCGCAAGAGCAACCTAGTGAAGAAGATAACGTACCTGATAAGTATCGCAATAAAAGTCCTGCGGAACTTGTTCAAATGCACCAAGAGGCTGAGCGTATGCTGGGTCGTCAAAGTGGAGAGGTAGGTGAACTACGCAAGGTCGTTGATGAATTTGTAATGTCGCAATCCTCAACAAAAGAAACACCTGTAGACGAAGAGGTTGATTACTTTTCTGACCCTGAGAAGGCAATACAGAAAGCAATAGATAACCATCCCGCTGTCCGTGAAGCTCAAAGAACTTCTACGGATATGAAGAAGACAACTGCTCAAGCTATTTTAAAGGATAAACATCCAGACATAGCTGATGTACTGCAGGACGCTTCTTTTGTTAGTTGGGTAGGTGAGAGTCCATTTAGAACTAAACTATTGCAACAAGCAGATCGAGACTTTGATTATGAAGCAGCTGATGAAATATTTAGCCTGTGGAAAGATCGTAAAGCATTGATAGGCCAAACTGTAAACGCTGAAAAGTCTAGTAGAAATGCTTCAGTTAAGAACGCATCTACTGGAGGAGCTTCAGGATCACCAATGACTAGTAAGAAAGTCTTTAGACGTGCAGACATTATTAAACTAATGAAAACTGACCCTAATAGATACGAGGCGTTATCGGATGAGATAATGTTAGCTTATCAGGAGGGTCGTGTTAAATGATTAAATAAATTAAGGAAGAAATAAGATGACTACTTCAGTATATCCACTACAAGGCGGTGTTGTAAATAACACCAAAGCAGCAACATTTATACCAGAAATCTGGTCAGATGAAGTTAGAGCAGCATACGAAAAGAGTTTAGTTCTTGCTAACCTAGTTAAGAAAATGGGAATGCAAGGAAAGAAAGGCGATACTATCAACGTCCCTGCTCCTATTCGTGGCGCTGCAACAGCTAAAGCATCAGGAACTGCCGTTAGTATTCAAGGCAACACTGAAGCAAACGTAGCTGTGTTGATTGACAAGCACTTTGAGTATTCACGTCTTATTGAAGACATCACTGAAACTCAAGCACTAAGCTCACTACGTCAGTTCTACACAGGCGATGCGGGTTATGCACTGGCTCGTCAAGTAGACTCAGACCTACATGGTCTAGCAACATCGCTAGGTAACAACACTGGCAACTATGTCAATACAGCTTCTTTTTACGTTGACGCAACAACAGGCTTAACAGCTTACGCTGTTGATACTGTAACAACAACTGATGTATTTACAGACGCTGCGTTTCGTGACTTGATTCAAAAGATGGACGATGCAGACGTTCCTTTTGACAATCGTTGCTTTGTAATACCACCTTCGTTGCGTAATGCAATTATGGGTGTTGAGCGTTATGTATCTTCTGACTTCGTAGGCGGTCAGCCTGTACAGAATGGTAAGATTGGTAACTTGTACGGCATTGACGTATTTGTATCTACCAATTGCACTGTTTCTGAAACAGCTGCCAATAACGCTGCTGGCGGTGCATTAAAAGCTGCTCTACTTATCCACAAAGATACTTTTGTGTTAGCAGAGCAAATGGGTGTTCGTTCGCAGACACAGTATAAGCAAGAATGGCTTGCTAACCTGTATACTGCTGACCAACTGTACGGAGTTAAGACAATGCGTCCTGATTCTGCTTTTATCTTAAACGTAAACGCCTAAATAGGAATCGAGGGGTAGTTCTTAGGAGCTACCTCTCTCTTTTTATGAGTATATCAAAAGACCCCAGAATGACTAAACTAGGTGATAGGACAAGAACATGACAGTCATAGTAACCAAGAATAGCTCTACCGCAAATGACGTACCAACTACGAGTGACTTGGTTCAAGGCGAACTTGCGGTCAACGTAACAGACAAACGAATATATACAGAGAACGCATCTACTGCCATTGTTGAACTAGGCACTAATCCGTCTTCTATTACAACACCTACTGTTACCGTTACAGGCACACTTACAGCTAATGGCACGCTTGCTTCAAGCAACGCAGTCATAACTGGCGGTTCAGTAAATGGAATTATTATAGGAGCTTCTAGTCCCCTTGCGATTACAGGTTCAGTTATTACAGCAAACACTGGCTTTGCAGGCAGCTTAACAGGAGCTGTAGCAGGCAATCTTACAGGAAATGTATCTGGCAACGTAACAGGCAACGTAACAGGAAACTTGACTGGTAATGTAAACGCAACCTCTGGAACAACTTCTTTACATAACTTAGCCCTTACAGGTACTGTAGACTTTAACGCAGCAAGGCTTACTGACATAGGTACACCTCAAGCTGCTACAGACGCTGTAACTAAAGGCTATGCAGATGGCTTGATTACATCATTAATTGCTGGCGCTCCTGCCGCATTAGACACTCTAAACGAACTAGCTGCTGCATTAGATGATGACGCAGCCTTCCACACAACAGTTACTAACAGCATTGCTACTAAACTGCCGCTTGCTGGTGGTACAATGTCAGGCCAGTTGTCGTTAGGTTCAAATAAGATTGCAAGTCTAGCTAATCCTACTAACGCACAAGACGCAGCTACTAAAGCCTACGTTGACGCAGCAGACACCACAGGACTACCACTCGCGGGTGGTACTATGTCTGGTGCTATTGCGATGGGTAATAACAAGATCACTGGTCTTGCTACACCTACAGCTGCTGCCGATTCAACAACAAAAGGCTATGTAGATGGTATATTAGGCAGCGCCACTTCAGCGGCTACTTCTGCATCAGCAGCGGCTACTTCTGCGTCTAATGCTTCTACCTCTGCTAGTGGTGCAGCTACTTCTGCAACTGCTTCTGGTAACTCGGCTTCAGCGTCAGCTAGTTCTGCAGCGGCAGCGGCCACAACTTACGATAACTTTGATGACCGCTACTTAGGCGATAAATCATCTGACCCTACTGTAGATAATGATGGCAATGCGCTATTAACAGGTGCTTTGTACTTCAATACTACATCAGATTCTATGAAGGTTTATTCAGGTTCTTCATGGTCAGCAGTAGCTCCTACAGCTACTTCTATAAACCTTGCCTCGCAAGTTACCGGAACTTTACCTTCCAGCAATGGCGGTACTGGGCTAACTGCCGTAGGAACCTCTGGAAACGTATTGAAATCTAACGGGTCTGTCTGGGTATCTGCGCCGGAACAAAGCGATGCTGGCGGCACAGTTACAAGTATAGGAGTTGCAGGCGGTACTACGGGTCTTACAACGAGTGGAGGCCCAATAACCACATCAGGGAATATTACACTTGCTGGAACATTAGTGCCTGCAAATGGCGGCACAGGTGTCACATCAAAAACCGGAACAGGTTCGGTCGTTTTAAACACAACACCTACTCTGACAACTCCAGTTTTAAGCGGAATAACTACCACAGCGAGTGGCTCAATGGAGTTTGCTCCTGCTAATTACACAATGGTGGTAAGAGGTGGTGGGTCAGACGAAGGCTCTATTACATTAAACTGTGCAGCCAACTCTCACGGACAGACAATTACAAGTCAGCCGCACAGCGCAGCTGCGACAAACACAATGTTGCTTCCGGAGGGAGCTGATTCAACTCTATTAAGTCGAGTTTCTACAGATACGCTTACTAACAAAACTTGGAATAGTAACGCGATAGGCCGCGCCTATGGTGGTACTGGTCTTACAGCAGCGGGAACTAGCGGCAATGTTTTAACTTCAGATGGAACAAACTGGGCATCAACGCCTCCTGCGGGTGGTGGTGGTAACGAGATGGATTTTGTTGCGTCAGGAGCAATAGCAAACGGTGTCGGTGTAGGTTTAAATAGTAACGGAACAATTTCACAAGTTAGCGCTTCAGGCTTTCCTACTCAGCTAGGCAATGAAAGCACTTTTTATAACAACGCTTCAAATGGTGGGGGCCACGCTGCGTATGACCCAGTAAATGAAAAGGTATGCATTGCTTATACTGACGCCAACAATTACCCGTCTTGTGTAATGGGGAGTGTTTCTGGAGCTACGTTTAGCTGGGGTACTCCGGTGATTATGTCTACTATGGGTCACCATAGTGATTCTCTCTACGTAGCATATTCGACCGTAAACAATTGCTTTATATTTATTTACTCATCAGTTGATGGTAGTGGTTATGGAAAGTTGATTCTTAGACAGTCAGCCCCCGCTAACTACGCTACTAATAATATAGCTGTGTATGGAGAGGTTATCAGATTTTCTGACCTTTACAGTCAATACGCTCCTGCTCGTATTGAATGGGATCCCGTGTTGAATAGAGTTATCTATATGTATAGACAGGAATATCCGTATTACACTTTGTATATTGCATCTTCCGCTCCTACTGCTGGTACTAGCGGAAACTTTACTAACCAAAGTGCGGGTCAAATAGGCACACAAGGTGCAGCCAATTACCCTCAATCTATGGTCTATAACCCTAGTACCAATAAGACAGTTGTAGCTTATAACAGGGGTGGTGTTGGGTATTTTGCTTCCGTTACTAATAGTTCGAGTCAAGCACCAACAGTCAGCTCTGAATACCAAGCATCAAACGTATCCACAAATGGTCTTTATTCAATGGTCTATGCTGGGACTGCAAGCACAGGCACAGTAATGGTGTCCTATAATGATTCAAGCTCGTCAAATATAGCTAAGTTTTTTACTCTCAACTGGGGCGGTAGTTCTTTTACAAACACCACTCCTATTTCTATGGCAGGACTTACATCGTCAGCAGTATATGGAATTTTTATGGCTTACAACTCAACTGACGATAGTATTGGTGTTGTTACGAAAGTTACGACCAGCAATACCAACATAGGAAAATTTACTACAGCAACCGTTTCAGGGACTACAATTAGTTTTAGTGGCTCTATTACAGATATTAAAAGTACAGCCATCCAGACTCCTGAGATGGCTTGGGATTCAACTAGCAATAAATACTTAATGAGTTATGCCGATGCAGCGGGAAATCAGCACAACCACATGAAAACCGTTGTTGGTGCTTCTTCAAATAATATTGATTTTATTGGTATTAGTGCCGCATCTATTTCTAACGGAGCTACTGGAACTGTGGCTTTGCGCGGAGGTGTGGCAGAAAACTTATCAAGCTTGACACCAAACGCTAGTTATTATGTAAGCGCATCAGGGGTAATCGGAAGTAGTTCTACTGCTCAAAAGGCAGGAAAAGCATTGACATCAACTAAATTACTTATAACTGGACTCACATGAAAACCATATTAACAACAACAGATAATATTTCTAGGTGGTTATGTTCTGACGAAACAGAAATAAACCTAAAAGAAAATGAAGCTGAAATAGGCCCAGCTAATTCTTTAGAATGTAAGATTCTTGATCTCAATTCTAGTAATGCCATTGTTGTGGAGGATGTAACTACTCCTCCTGACGATTGGTCTGGCTCGAAGTATTCTTATGTCGATTCTGTTTGGACACTACATATAATACCAACGCCTGAAAATCCTAATCCGTAACTTTCGGAGGGTATGAGGTGATAATATCATGCTTGAAATTGGAATTGCTATCTCCGCAGCTTCTCATGCTGTTGCGGCGATTCAGAAAGGACTAGCTCTTCATAAGGATGCTTCAGAATTAACAGATCAGTTTAGCACATTTTGGAATGCTAGAGATAAGATAGCTGAAGCAAGGACGCAAGCAGATAACGTAACATTAGGAGGCAAGGTTTTTGCTAAACAAAGTGTAGAATCCTTTGCCCTTGAAGTAGCTTTAGCTGAACACAAGACAAAGCAATTAGAAAAGCAGTTACGTGAGATGTTTATTTATAGCGGGCAAGCTGAAGTATACACTACAATGATGAGAGTAAGGAGAGAAGAGCGTTCTAGGAGATTAATTACAGCAAGAAGAAAAGCAGAACAAAAGAAGTTTATTGCTGACTGCATTCTTTTAATGACTGTACTAGGAATTAGTATTGGCATTTTTGGTTTTATAGTTAGTTGGCTGATTATGCAAAGTTAATAAGTAAGGTTTAAACATGGAAAGCAGGCTAAGCAGAGTAGAGAAAAAGATAGACACTTTACAAGAAGCAATAGTGTCTTTAGCAAGAGTAGAAGAACGTCTTGTTACTGTTTTTAATCGACAAACTAATATAGAAGATAAAGTAAACGCTATTGAATCAAAAGTAGACAGTCTATCAGCTAATATAGTTAGCTCTAAGATATTAGAAAGACTTATTTGGATTATTGTTGTAGCGTCAATAGGCGCTATTTTCACATACATGGGGTAGTTATATGACGTACTTACAGCTAGTCAATAGTGTGCTACGCCGCTTGCGGGAAAACGAAGTAGACACAGTACCAGAGACAAGCTATTCAGTTTTAATTGGAGATTTTGTTAATGATGCAAAACAGCTTGTAGAAGATGCACATAGTTGGTCTGCTTTGCGTACATCTATTGAGTTTAATACTGTTAGTGGTACGTCTATTTATGCTTTAACAGGTGCTGGACAAGACGTAGAAGTTAGAGAGGCAATGAACATAACAGGTAAAGGTGTTCTTAGTGCTAGTAATAGAAGTAGGATGAATAAGCGTTATAAGATAGGTTCTGCTCTAAGCTCTTCTCCTACTGAGTTTGCTTTTACAGGCACTGATGCTAACGGAGACATTACTGTACAGGTTTATCCTAACCCTGATAACATCTACACTTTATTCTTTGATGCTTTTGTACGTCAAGTAGATTTAACAGCTGACGCAGACGTACTGAAAGTGCCTTTTAATCCTGTGTTACAGATAGCTTTAGGAATGGCATTACGCGAAAGAGGCGAGACAGGTGGTCAGTCAGCAGCAGAGCAGTTTGCACTTGCTGATTCTTCATTGTCTGATGCTGTAGCGTTTGATGCTAACAAATACTCAGAAGATACTACATTTATGGCAGTATAGGGAAACATAATGGCTCAACAATTACAGAGCATTACAATTACAGCCCCCGGCTTTGCAGGCATTAACACGCAAGACGCACCGCTGTCGCAAGAGCCTAGCTTTGCTGCTGTAGCAGATAACTGCGTGATTGACAAAGAAGGAAGAGTAGCCTCACGTAAGGGCTATACAATGGTTACTACTAACGGCGCTGCTGTTCTAGGAAGCTCTGATGGTATTGAGTCTATGGGTGAGTTTGTAGCTGCTGATGGTGATATTACATTCTTGTCAGCTGGTAATAACAAGATATTTAAAGGAACAACAACATTAGTAGATGCAACTCCTGCGTCTTATACTATTACGTCTAATGACTGGAAGTTTGTTTCTTTTAATGACCACATGTTTATGTTCCAGCGTGGTTATGAGCCTTTGGTTTTCTCTGATCACACAGGCACAGTTCAAAAGATGTCAGCTCATACAGGAGCGGCTGGCACACCTCCACAGGGTAACGAGTGCCTAGCAGCGTTTGGTCGTTTATGGGCAGCAGACTTTACAGCAGACAAGTCTACAATCTATTGGTCTG
>Ga0308012_10001432_pt1 | contig 12781 bp, 6 predicted proteins | sample Neamet179_FD_203133 | JGI IMG/M metagenome (GOLD analysis project Ga0308012, IMG submission 203133) | Marine microbial communities from water near the shore, Antarctic Ocean - #179 | ecosystem: Environmental > Aquatic > Marine > Unclassified | place: Southern Ocean | collected 2014-07-25 | reverse complement strand
ACCATCATGCATGTAAACTACAGGATAAGACTCGTTAGATGTTTCGTAATCTGGAGGTAAGTATAACCAAACACGACCCTTTCTGTTGAGTTGAGGCATCTCAAAGTTTTCTGATAAAATAGAAATATTTTTACTTGCTGTAGTTGCTTTTTTAATTTCAATAAGATTGTCCCAGCCAACTATTTTAACTTTAAGCGTATCGTTTGGTTGATTAAAAGTATGCGAACGATTATCAATTGCAATACCATTTTGAGTACACTCTACAGATTCCCACGAGCCTTGAGTAAACTTAAAATTAATTTGGCCTTCTACTTTAGGTAATGTAATGGAGTAAATACCATTTTCATGTTCAAGTTGATATTTTTTTTCACCTCCAGACCAACCTTCAAAATCTCCTGAAATAAAAATTTCGATATTTTCAGGTGTATTTTCTGGCACTTTATCAACAATAATGGTTACTTGTGCAGAAACACAAAATGAGATTAGTAAGCCTAATATGCAAGCTATTTTTTTCATTTTGAAACTATTTTTTTGTAGTTAAAAGAATTACTCCTTTTTTATTGAGTTGTATATCGTTTTCCCAAGTGAAGTTTTCATCTGTTATAATATTTCTCAATGTTTTACCTTCTAATCCTATTTCGGCATAGCGTTTTAAATCTATTGTAATAGGCTGGTCATTTTTATTGATAATGTTTACAACAACCTCATCTTCTAAAATTCTGAATAAAAAATAAGTCCCCTCAAATGGTGCAAAATGAATTGTTTTTCCATCATGAATTGCCTTACTCGTCTTTCTGTAATTTAAAATTTTACTTACAAACGATTGCATCTCTTTTTGAGAATCAGTTAATCCGCTTCCTGAAAAAGCATTAACAGTATCATCTTTCCATCCTCCAGGGAAATCGGTTCTAATTAAACCATGGTCACCAGGATTTGCTGTATCATCCATCAAAATTTCTGTACCATAATACATCTGCGGAATTCTTGGTAACATCAAATAAGTTGAGAGCGCCATTTTTGTAGTTGTGGCATTTTCTTTTAATTGTGTGTAAATTCTACTCATATCATGATTATCTGGAAAAATCATAATATCTTTTGGAGTTGCATACTGAAAATCGTTGGCTAAACCTTCGTAAATTTTCACCAAACCTGTTCCCCAAGTTTCAGCTTCTAACAATCCATCTACAACCGTTTTTTGCATCGGAAAATCCATTGTAGACTTTAAGTTTGACTCGTAACCATCTTTATTTTTCATCCCTTTTTGCCAGTAACCAACTAACAGCGGATTTAAACTCCATTCTTCACCAACAATAGAAAAATTAGGATACTCATTCATAATAGCACCTGCCCAATTTGCCATAAAATCTTTATCAGGATACGGATATGTGTCTTGTCTAATTCCGCCTAAACCTAATGTTTCGATCCACCAAATACTATTTTGAATAATATATTTCGCCATAAATGGATTCCGTTGATTTAAATCTGGCATATCAGCAACAAACCAACCTTCATTGTTCCCATTTCTATCAATTTTTGAAGCATACAAATCTTGATTTGTAGTTCTTCTGTGATTGGAATTAATATTCGTTTTATAATTCCAATTTTCAATATTTTCTTCGTAATTTTTTTGATTATTTACCCAATCAGAAAAAGGAATATCTTTCATCCACCAATGTCCTAAACCACAATGATTCGCAACTTGATCCATGATTAATTTCATTCCTTTTTTTCTTAACTCATGGGCTAATTTTTTATACTCTTTCATTGTTCCAAAACGTGGATCAACTTGATAATAATCTGTAATTGCATACCCATGATAAGAACCTTTTGGCATATCATTTGTTAAAACAGGCGTTGGCCAAACAGCCGTAAAACCTAAGTCAGAAATATAATCTACATGCTTAATAATTCCTTTTAAATCGCCTCCATGACGTTTGTATCCATCCGTTCTATCAATCGTTGTTTCTTCTAATTTTTGGTTGATATCGTTACTTTCATCCCCATTTGAAAAACGATCTGGAGTAATTAAATAAATAGCATCAGAACTGTCAAATCCAACATAATCATCCGCAGGTTTTTCTCTTGATTTTAACTCGTAAGTATGTGTTTTTTTGGTTCCGTCATCAAACGTAAAAACAACATCAAATTTCCCTGCTTTGGTTGCTGTATCAATACTTAAATCGATAAATAAATAATTTTCACTTTTTGCTTTATGTGCTTTTTCAATAGAAACACCAGCATAAGAAATTGATGGGATTGAGTTTCCAATATTCTTTTCTTTTACTAATAATTGTAGTGACGTGTTTTTTAAACCAATCCACCAACTTATTGGTTCTACTCTTTCTAGAGAAGTATTTGAAATTGAAACTTCAGAAACATTTTTTTTAGTTTCTACTTTATCACATGAAAACAAAGCTATAATAGATAATGAGAAAAAAATGCTTCTGATGAGTTTCATAATTTCTGTTTTAAACAGTTACTAGTTTATCCGGAGAAACAATAACCAATTCTCCATTTACTAAAATGTTGATTTCTTGTTTTCCTTCTAATTCAAAATGAGTTCCATTTTGAGTAACATTTACAGTAATAACTTGATTTCTAAAGTTTACTTTAAATGAGTACGATTTCCATCCTTTAGGAATTTTTGGCGAAAAAGAAAGTGTATTATTTAGCACTCTCATTCCTCCAAAACCTTCCACAATACTCATCCAAGTTCCTGCCATAGAAGTAATGTGTAATCCTTCTTCTACTTCGTGATTATAATCATCTAAATCTAAACGTGACGTTCTTAAATAGAATTCATATGCTTGTTCTGTTCTACCTAATTTTGCTGCCTGAATACTATGTACACAAGGAGAAAGAGAACTTTCATGAACTGTAAATGGTTCGTAAAAATCAAAGTGACGTTCTAATTCTTCCGTAGAGAAATCATTTTCAAACATATAAAAACCCTGTAAAACATCTGCCTGTTTTATGTATGGTGAACGTAAAATACGATCCCAACTCCATTTTTGGTTGATAGGTCTTTGACTCGTTTCTAAATTTGCAACTGTAATTAATTCTTTATCTAAAAAGCCATCTTGCTGCAAGAAAACAGTGTGCTTTTCTGAATATGGAAAATACATCTGATCAGCAACTTTCTTCCATCCTTTTAATTCATCATCAGAAAAATTTACTTTTTCTTTGATTCTGATATAATCAGAAATATGATTTGTTCTTACAACCTCAATATTTTCTAACGCATAATTTATACACCATTTTGCAATGTAATTTGTGTACCAGTTATTATTGATATTATTTTCATATTCATTTGGACCTGTTACTCCCAAAATCATAAATTTATTTTTATCCGATGAAAAAGTCGCTCTTTGATGCCAAAAACGTGCAATACCTATTAAAACTTCCAATCCTTTTTCTGGAATGTAAGAATAATCGTCTGTAAATCTGTAATAGTTATAGATAGCAAAAGCGATGGCACCGTTTCGATGGATTTCCTCAAAAGTTATTTCCCATTCATTATGGCATTCTTCTCCATTCATGGTTACCATTGGGTATAATGCTGCTCCGTTTGTAAAACCAAGTTTTGCCGCATTTTCAATCGCTTTATCTAAATGATTGTACCTGTATTCTAGTAAATTTCTTGCAACAGATTGATCTTTTGTCGCCATATAAAAAGGAATACAATACGCTTCTGTGTCCCAATACGTACTTCCTCCATATTTTTCTCCTGTAAAACCTTTTGGACCAATGTTTAAAGTAGCATCTGTACCTAAATAGGTTTGGTTTAGTTGAAAAATATTAAAACGAATTCCTTGTTGTGCCTTTACATCACCTTCTATAGTAATGTCTGACATATTCCATATTTGTGCCCAAGATTGTTTTTGCATTTCTAACAACGCATCAAAACCAAAACTTACAGCTTTGTCTAAACTCTCTTTTGCAGCAGCAATTAGTTCATCTTTATTGTGATTTCGATCAACAACATACCCACCAAATTTATGAATGGTAAATGTTTGATTTTTTTTAATTTCTTGTGGATATGAGCAAGAAGTAAAATTTGAAGATTGCTCATTATTACACCCTGTAATAACCTCATTGTCATTTATAAACAATCTAGATTCCATAAAAGTACACGTATAAAAATGTGTCTTCATGGTTCTTGCTTTAATATAAGACTGCTGATTGTTTTGAGAAACTTCTAAAACATCCCAAAACTGGTCATCCCAATTGGTATCTTCATTTGTAATACCTGCATCTAAATATGGAGTATAGGTGATTTTAGCATCCGAATTTAAAGGAGTAACATTGTAATTAATTGCTCCAACGGCATCTATTTCTAAACTTAAAAAACGTTTTGTATCAACTTTAATTTTGATTCCGTTTTGTAAAACAGCTTCAAAGCTTCTAGACAACCAACCTTCTTTCATGTTGAGTTCTCTTTTAAATTTTGAAACGCTTTTACACGTATGTAAATCTAATTTTTCGTCATTTACTAAAACGTTAATCCCTATCCAATTTGGAGCATTTAAAACTTTTGCAAAATACTCTGGATAGCCATTTTTCCACCATCCAACTCGTGTTTTATCAGGATAATAAACTCCTGCAATATAACTTCCTTGAAAAGTATCTCCTGTATATTGTTCTTCAAAATTAGCACGCTGTCCCATGGCACCATTACCAATGCTAAACAAGCTTTCCGAAGATTTTACCATTTCAGCATCAAACCCTTCTTCAAGGATTGACCATTCATTTGGTTTTATATAATCTTGATTCATTTTTTTTCTTTTGAGATATCAGAAAATAGATTTCAGACTGCTTCGCTGTCAGATAAATCACTCTCTAATAAATTGTTTTTAAAGAGAAAGAAACATCAAAAACTCATGACTTCTTTTCTCTACCCTCTATTTATCAACTCTTGGATAAAACCGGTACTGATTTCTGTGAAACCAGTAAAGTTGAATTGCGCTTCAGAAAGCACTTTTTCATCTCCAATACCAATACTTATCATTTTTGCTGCATTAGCGGCTTTTACACCAGCAACAGCATCTTCAAAAACAATACAATCTTTAGAGTTTACACCCAATTGTTTTGCTGCAAGCAGAAAAACTTCGGGGTCTGGCTTGGCTTTTGTCACATTATTTCCGTCAACAATAACATCGAAATAATGTAATAAATTAACTTTCTCTAAAATTGGACGCGCATTTTTACTTGCTGATCCTAGAGCAATTGGAATTTCTCTTTCCTTTAAAAATTTTAATATTTTAGGAACATCAGGCAAAATTTCTGATGCATCCATATTTTCTATATATGCTAAATAGTCTATATTTTTCTCTACCATCCAAGTATCAAATTGTTCTTGGGTAGCGTCTATATGACCTATTTCTAACAAAATTTCTAAACAACGTTTTCTACTAACGCCTTTAAATAATTCGTTTTGTTCCTTGGTGAATTCGAACCCTAATTGATTCGCTAATTTTTTCCAAGCTAAATAATGATATTTGGCAGTGTCAACGATAACACCATCTAAATCGAATATAAATCCTTTTTTCATTTACTTCTTAATTCTCTTCTTGATAAGTAATTGCATTTTTATTGGTGATCAGTAAATTACAGAAGCCTGCAATTACTAAACTAATTCCTGCAACTGTCATTGCATTAATCGTTTCTTCACCTAATAAGCTTGACACAAAATTGATTCCTCCTAATGCAGCAATGATTTGTGGAATTACAATAAACATGTTAAAGATCCCCATAATTACACCCATTTTCTTCGGATCTACAGAACTTGATAACATTGCATAAGGCATTGATAAAATACTACCCCAAGCAAAACCTATCAACATAAAACAGTATTTTAAATTTTCAGGTGAAGCATAATTCATTAATAAGAAACCGACTCCTCCAATAATCAAAGAAAATAGATGTACATATTTTCTATTGATGGTTCTTTTAGAAGTGTAAAAAGCTAATAATAAAGCGAATACCATTGAAGACAAACCATAAATACCCATTGCAGAACCTACTGAATTAGAAGATTCTTGAAACTTTGTATTCGCAATTTTAAATGCTTCTGCTTGTACTGTATCTGCCATATTATAAGCAGTTTCAATCGGAGCTGGAGTATTAAAAACGTGTTCTGTTAAGGCTGGGTTTGCCATACTCCACATTGTAAAGAATGCAAACCAAGAGAAAAACTGAATGACTCCCAATTTCTTCATTGTAGATGGCATGCTTCCAATATTCTCTAAAATATCTGGAATAAAGTTATTCTTCTTTGCTTTTTCTAACTTAAACTCTTCCATGTCTTCTGGCGGATATTCATCCGTTGTAAAAACGGTATAAAGAATACTTACTAAAAACACAAAAGCACCAATTGCAAAAGCAACTTTTACAGACATTGGTACTACACCAGATGCTGCTTCATTACTAACACCAAATTGAGAAACCATCCATGGTAAATTACTTGCAATCCAAGTTCCAATTCCTATAATTAATGTTTGAACAACAAAACCATAAGATCTTTGAGATTCTGGTAATTTGTCTGCAACTAAAGCTCTAAATGGTTCCATAGAGATATTTATAGACGCGTCTAAAATCCATAGAAGACCAGCCGCTACCCATAATGCAGGGGAATGAGGAACAAAAAATAGCGCTAATGAACTTAAAATTGCACCTACTAAAAAGTAAGGTCTTCTTCTACCCCATTTTACACTCCAAGTTCTATCACTCATATAACCAATAATTGGTTGTACAAGTAATCCTGTTAAGGGTGCTGCAATCCATAGCAAAGGAATCTCTTCTTTTCCTGCTCCTAAAGTTTGAAAAATTCTTGACATAAATCCACCTTGAAGGGCGAATCCAAATTGTATTCCTAGAAATCCAAAACTCATGTTCCAGATTTGCCAGAAGCTTAACTTACGCTTTTCCATTATCGAATATTATAAATGAATATTACGATAAGTGTTTAGACTTATCAATTAATAAATTTTGTGGAATGTAATTTATTGATAAATCTTAATATTGCAACAAATATATGTTTTTTTTATAAATTTGATAAAAAACACCTATAAAATTTACGACGACGGTTTCGTAGATTCTCGTAACTTTAAATCACTAGAAATCACAATTCGTTTAGGGTTATAGATTTCAGATTCATTTTCAATCCTTTCAATCAATAATTCTACAGCTTGTTTACCCATTGTAAAACCATGTTGTGCTACTGTAGTGATTGATGGTGATGAATATTCTGAGATTAAACCATCTGTAAAACCTATTATAGAGAACTCTTCGGGGATATTGAATCCTTTCTCTTTTGCTATTCTCATTGAGTTGGCTGCATAAATTTCGTTTACAGCAAAAACAGCATCAATATCTTCTTTAAAAACTTTTTCTATTTGTTTTTTGATATCTTGTTTCTCATCAACTTCAACAATTAGGTTTTTATCCGTTTTAATATACGCTTCTATTAAGGCTTTTTCATAACCCTGTCTTCTTAAAGTACCAACATTTACATGACTAGGAGTCGTAATTAAAGCAATTTTTTTTCTACCATTTTTTAACAAATGTTTTGTCGCTTTATAACCTGCACCTACATCATCAACAACAACTTTATCACATAAAATTTCATCAACAACTCTATCAAATAAAACCAAAGGAATTTCTTCTGAAACCAAATCTACAAGATGTTTAAAGTCTTTATTCTTAAGGGTTTCATTAGCTATCGATACAATTAAGCCATCAACACTTCCATTAGATAATACTTTTAATGTTTCTACTTCTTTCTTATAGGATTCGTTGGAAAAACAAACCATAATATGATACCCTTTTTCATTCGCGCCTTCTTCTATTCCCATAATCACCGTAGAAAAAAAATGATGCACAATTTTAGGCAGAATAACACCGATTACTTTTGTTTTCTGGGTTCTTAACTGAAGCGCTAAACTGTTAGGTTTATAGTTATAGTGATTGGCATAAGCCTGAATTCTTTCTTTAGTTTCAGTACTAATTTCATGACTATCTTTTAAAGCCTTCGAAACTGTTGATGTTGAAACCCCCAACTCTTTAGCAATTGTTTTTATTGTGATTTTTTGCTTCATTTTTATTTGAAAAGAGAATTTTCGGTGTTGATATTTGCTAATCTAATGATATTTAGAGATAAAAGTTATTAACACGAAACCGTTTTCGTAACTTTTATCATATTGAAAACATCAGTCGAATCTTTATATTTACAATGTGGAATGTGAATTTATTGTTAATACAAATCAAATTTACAGTTATTATTTAACAAATTATACATGAAAAAATTTAAATTATTGTTAATTGGTATTCTTTTAAGTACATCCTTTACAATGTTTGCACAACAAACAGTTAAAGGTGTTGTAAAAGAAAAAGCAACCGGTGAATACTTACCTGGTGTTAGTATTGTAGTAAAAGGTACAACTAGAGGGTCTCAAACAGACTTTGATGGTAACTTTACTATTGAAAAGGTAAAAACGGGTGATACACTTGTTTTTAGATATCTGGGTTATGCAGATAAAGAAATTATTATTGGCTCTAACTTTAACCTAGCAGTTGAACTTGAAGAGTCTTCTGAACAGCTTGAAGAAATTGTTGTTGTTGGTTATGGTACAACTACTGTAAGAGATGCAACGGGTTCTGTAGAAGCAATTACAGAAAAAGAGTTTACGAAAGGTAATATTGTTACTCCAGAGAACTTATTAAGTGGACGTGTTGCTGGTGTTAATATTGTAACAAGTGGAGCTCCAGGTTCTGGTTCTGAAATTAGAATTCGTGGAGGTTCTTCATTAAACGCATCTAACAATCCTTTAATAGTAGTAGATGGTTTGCCAATGTCTGGAACGGCTGGTGGATCTAGAGGTGTTTTAGCAACAATTAACCCAAATGACATTGAGTCTTTCTCCGTTTTAAAAGATGCTTCTGCAACTGCAATTTATGGTTCTAGAGGTGCAAATGGTGTAATTATCATTACCACTAAAAAAGGTAGAAAAGAATATTCTTTAGATTACGATTATCAAATGGGTTTTGGTGAAATAAAAGATAGAATTAATGTTTTTGATGGTGATGCTTTTAGAAATTTAGTTACTCAAAGACAACCAAGTATGGTTGATTTATTAGGAACAGCTAATACAAACTGGCAAGATGAAATTTATCAAAAATCAGTTTCTACGCAACACAATGTAACAGTTAGAGGTCAAATTCTTGGTGCGATACCAACAAGACTTTCTATCGGTTTTGCAGGAATTGAAGGTAATATTTTAACTTCTCAATACGACAGAGCAACTGTTTCTTTATCTATGAATCCATCATTTTTTGATAATCATTTTAAAATAGCTTTAAATTATAATAGAGCTTTTGAAGATAACAGATTTGCAGATGCTGGTCAAGTTGGAGCAGCTTTACGTTATGACCCAACACAACCTGTATATGATTCAAGTTCACCTTTTGGTGGGTTTTATCAACATTTAACAGGAACTCCAGGCAGTATCTTAGTTGGCAATGGCACAAGAAACCCTGTAGCTTCTTTATTACAAAACAATAACACTTCTAATGTTTTTAGGCATTATGGTAATTTAAAACTAGAATATAATTTTCATTTCTTACCAGAATTAACGGTAACTGCGAATGCTGGTTTTGATAAGTCAACAGGAACAGGTTTAGGAAATAGTCCTTTAAATAGCCCTGCTAATTATACAGATTTATTTATTGGTTATGATTCTTCTTACACGAATGAAGTTCTTAATGAATCTTTTGATACGTACTTTACGTATGTAAAAACTTTTGATAAGTTAAAAACGGATGTAATGGCCGGTTATTCTTATCAATCTTTTGATGGTTCTGGAAATAGCTCTGGAAATACAAGAAACCCAAATGATGCTGGTGCAACTTCTTATGTTGCTACACCAGTTGTTTTAGTTGGTTTCTTAGCAAGAGCAAATCTAACATATAATGAAAAGTACTTATTAACTTTAAACTACAGAAGAGATGGTACTTCTAGATTTGGCCCAGAAAATAGATGGGGTGATTTTGGAGGAGCTGCCTTAGCTTGGAGAATGAGTGATGAAGATTTCTTAAAAGATAATAAAGTAATTTCAGACTTGAAATTAAGAGCTAGTTATGGTATTAATGGTCAACAAGAAGGGATTTCTGGAGATTTATACTTAGACAAGTATCGTTTTGGAAACCAAAACTCACAATATTTATTTGGAGGAAATCCTATTCAATCTACAATTCCTTCTGAAAGAAGTAATTTGAAATGGGAAAAGACTGCAACTATTGAACTAGGTATCGATTATGGTTTATTCGATAATAAGATTACAGGTTCTATAAATGCCTTTCAAAAAAATTCTACAGATTTATTGTCTGATGCTCCTGTTGCTGATGCTTCTAACTTTACAAATAGAGTATTGCAAAATATTGGAGATTTACAAGTAAATGGTTTAGAATTTACTGTGAATGCAGACATCGTTAAAAATGAAGATTTAAATTGGAACATCAACTTTAATGCTACTTATTTAGATAGAGAAATTAAAGAATTGGCTCTAGGTCAAGACATTACTACAGGTGGTATTGCAGGTGGAACAGGAAACTATATTCAATTATACAGTGAAGGGTTTGCACCTAATTCATTTTATGTTTTCAAACAATTATATAATACTGCAGGACAACCAATTGAAGGCGCATATGCTGATTTAAATGGAGATGGTATTATAAATACACAAGACAGGTATTTAAAAGGAAACCCACAAGCAGATTTTACCTTTGGTTTTCAATCTAGTATCGATTATAAAAACTTTGACATGTCTTTTAACTTAAGAGCTAGTTTAGGTAATTATGTGTATAACAATGTAAATTCAGCTTCTGCACAATATGATTTATTACAAGATAATGCCGTTTTAGGAAATATTCCTACATCAGTCTTAAACACAAATTTTAACAGCACTTCAGATGTTATAATTTCTGATATTTATCTAGAAAATGCTTCATTTTTAAGAATGGATAACGTAACCTTAGGATATACGTTTGATAGACCTATCAAAAAGTTTGCTTCTAACAGCATTCGTTTATGGGCAGGTATGCAAAATGTTTTTACACTTACAAACTATTCTGGTTTAGATCCAGAGTTAGCAAGTAATGGTATCGACAATACGAACTACCCAAGACCAAGAACGTTCTTGATTGGAGCTAATATCAAATTTTAATTTATAAAGATTTAATAATGAAAAAAATATTTAAAATCGAAAGAATAGCAACAATATTTCTGATCATGGTGATTGCTTTGTCTTCTTGTACAAAAGACTTAGACATTACACCACAAGATGATCAAGATTTATTAGGTGAAGAATTCTTTGCACATGAAACGGCTTATAAAGAATTATTGGCAGGTGTATATGCAAACCTTTCTTTAACAGGTGTAGATGGTCCTGGTTCATCAAATATTGATGGATTAGATGCAGGAACAAGTCAATTTGGTAGAGTATTATTATACTTACAAACCTTATCAGCAGATCAAATGATTTGGTCTTACGAAAATGACCCTGGAACACGTGAAATACAACGTAATATTTGGAATTCTGATGACCCAATCATTTTAGGAATGTTTGGTAGAAGTCATGTAACAGTAGCATTCGCAAATAACTTTTTAAGAGAAACTACTGCTGCAAAATTAGCGGAAAGAAATGTTTCTGCTGCTACAGCAACAGATATAGTAGCTTACAGAGCAGAAGCAAGATTGTTAAGAGCAATGTCTTATTATTATATGATGGACTTGTTTGGTCAAGCAAACTTTGCAACTGAAGAAGATGCAATTAATGCGCAACCTTTAGCATATAATAGAAGTCAATTATTTAATTTTATTGAAGCTGAATTAATTGCAATTGAAGCAGATTTAAAAGACCCAAGACAAAACGAACACGGTAGAGCAGACAAAGGAGTTTCTTGGATGATTTTATCTAAAATGTATTTAAATGCAGAAGTTTATATTGGAGAAGAAAAATATACTGAAAGCTTAGATTATACAAAGAAAATTATTGCAGGTGGCTATCTTTTAGCAACAGATTATAGTCATAATTTCATGGCAGATAATGATGTAAACTCAGCAAACAATGAAATTATCTTCCCTTTAATTTCTGATGGAACTTACACACAAAACTATGGTCCAACAACGGTTATGATTAACGGTGAAGTTGGTAGTATTGAAGCGAATGGTGCTGCACTTGGTGTTGGTGCTGGTGGCTGGGGAGGCGCCCTAAGAGTTAGAAAGCAATTTGCACAATTGTTTAATGACGGTATATTCATTAATGACACAAGAAATACTCTAATTTCAGGAACAAGAAGTATAGAAATTACAGATATTTCTGATAAAGATCAAGGATATGTTATCGAGAAATACTCTAATGCAACTTCAACAGGTAGTTTTGGTGTAGACCAAACATTTGTAGATACAGATTTTCCATTATTTAGATTAGCTGATGTGTACTTAATGTATGTTGAAGCTCATTTAAGAGGAGGTTCAGGCGCATCTGCAGCAGACGCAGAAAACTATATCAATTCTTTAAGAACAAGAGCGAACAACCCTCAAAACAATCTTACTATTTCAGATATAACTTTGGATTTTATCTTAGATGAAAGATCAAGAGAATTACATTGGGAAGCACACAGAAGACAAGATTTAATACGTTTTGGTAAATTCACAGGTGGTTCATATAACTGGGCTTGGAAAGGAAATGGTACAAATGGTATTGCATTGCCTGACCACATGAAT
>Ga0308012_10001430_pt1 | contig 12783 bp, 12 predicted proteins | sample Neamet179_FD_203133 | JGI IMG/M metagenome (GOLD analysis project Ga0308012, IMG submission 203133) | Marine microbial communities from water near the shore, Antarctic Ocean - #179 | ecosystem: Environmental > Aquatic > Marine > Unclassified | place: Southern Ocean | collected 2014-07-25 | reverse complement strand
TGACGGGTATATAACAACATCTGGCTAATACCGCAGTAAAACAGGCAAAAGCCAAAGATAGCAATGCAATCAATAGATGCCTCACTATGGCCCTTTGCTTCTTTCATAAAAGTAAAATGTTTTCGCTTCGTTCATTAGTTATTAATATTATATTTTTCATGGTATTACCTGTGTTATTAAAAAAATTCAGGTAGAAGTTAAACAATTAACCCACGCGAATTTTAATAACCCTGAATTACGGATAGAAATGATCCAAAACCTACAAACAAAACAACTCATGAGTAAAAATCATATATCAATGAAATTAAATCAATTTTATTCATGTAATGAACCAAGTATAAATACACTCAGCTTTTAACTCTAGACAATATTACAGTTGGTTCTCAATTGAGCCTTTAGGCATAAACCAAAAATACTGTGAAGGCTACTGACTGAGAAAATGAGTAGTAAATATTGAAAAGTCTAGAGACAGCAAGAAATAAATTTAGGGTTTATCTAAGAAAATAGGATACAGTTCACAATGAATAAAGACTTCATATTTACTATTAATAGCATTTGTCTCGATGAAAATTACCACCCATCAGACAATACACGTATCACTACCAACTTTGCTAATTTGGCTAGAGGAAACTACCGTCAAGCGAACTTGCGTAATGCTTTAAAGATGATTGACAATAGTTTTAATGCTCTAGCGCATTGGGATAATACTAAAGCAGATCGTTATTCTGTCGAACTTGAAATCATTTCGGTTCATATGGATATTGAAGGTAGTGGTCAAGCCTTTCCATCGATTGAAATATTGAAAACGAATATTGTAGATCATCAAACGAAAAAACGCATTGAAGGCATTGTAGGTAATAATTTCTCCTCTTATGTGCGAGATTATGATTTTAGCGTATTACTTCTGGATCATAATAAGGATCAGCCCAAGTTTAGCATTCCAAATAACTTTGGCGAACTACATGGGAAACTCTTTCAGTATTTTGTCAATTCAGATGTTTATAAACAAAATTTTAATAAAAAACCGGTTATATGTCTCAGTGTTTCGGATACAAAAATCTATGTTAGAACTGAAAACCAACATCCGGTATTGGGTGTTGAATACCAGCCAAATGAGTCTTCTTTGACTGAGCAATATTTCAAAAAAATGGGCTTACAGGTTCGTTATTTTATGCCACCAAATAGTGTTGCGCCTTTGGCTTTTTATTTCTTTGGTGATTTACTTAATGATTACACTAGTCTTGAGCTTATAAGCACCATTAGTACCATGGAAACTTTTCAAAAAATCTACCGTCCTGAGATTTATAATGCTAATGCTGTAGCAGGAAAGTCCTATCAACCAAACTTAAAAAACCTAGATCATTCATTAACTCAAATTGTTTATGATCGAGAAGAACGTAGCCAGTTGGCTAATGATCAAGGGAGATTTACTGAGGAACACTTCATTAAACCGCACCAAACTGTTCTTGAGCAATGGTCTGCTAGCTACCTTCAATAATTAATTTAAAATATACGGCATCTTTATCATGAAAAAACTATTACCTACCTCAACTGCAGGCAGCTTGCCTAAACCCTCTTGGCTTGCAGAACCGGAGACACTTTGGTCACCTTGGAAATTACAAGGTGAGGAATTAACTGAGGGTAAACACGATGCTTTACGTTTGTCATTGCAAGATCAACAACAAGCAGGTATTGATATTGTTAGTGATGGCGAGCAAACGCGGCAGCATTTTGTTACCACGTTTATTGAGCACCTCAACGGTGTTGATTTTGAGAAACGTAAAACCGTTAAAATTCGTGACCGTTATGATGCAAGTGTACCAACGGTCGTTGGTCCTGTTAGTCGTCAAAAGCCAGTTTTTGTTGAAGATGCCAAGTTACTACGTCAGCAAACCAAGCAACCTATTAAATGGGCTCTGCCTGGTCCCATGACAATGATAGATACCCTTTATGATGATCATTATAAAAGTCGCGAAAAACTAGCCTGGGAATTTGCCAAAATTCTCAATCAAGAAGCCAAAGAGTTAGAGGCGGCTGGTGTTGATATTATCCAATTTGATGAGCCTGCATTTAATGTGTTTTTTGATGAGGTTAATGATTGGGGTATTGCTTGTTTAGAGAGAGCAATTGAAGGGCTTAAGTGTGAAACGGCTGTACATATTTGCTACGGCTATGGTATCAAAGCTAATACAGATTGGAAAAAAACGTTAGGGTCAGAGTGGCGACAATATGAAGATGCTTTTCCCAAACTTCAAAAATCTACTATCGATATTATCTCACTAGAATGTCACAACTCTCATGTTCCAATAGAATTACTTGAACTTATTCGTGGTAAAAAAGTAATGGTAGGGGCTATCGACGTAGCAACCAATACCATTGAAACACCTGAGGAAGTAGCAGATACCCTTCGAAAAGTACTTAAGTTTGTCGATGCCGACAAACTTTACCCTTGCACCAACTGTGGCATGGCCCCTTTATCTCGGAAGGTGGCAAGGGGGAAGTTAAATGCATTAACTGCTGGTGCTGAAATAATCCGTAAAGAACTATCCATCAGTAACGAATTAATATCATAATGTTTAGTAAGGCTACTTTTTAAGGGATGGGTTTTCACTCCTATTACTAAATTGATACCCTTTAAGTAAAGGCTAAAGTCATAAAGGGGCAATTAAAATGCCTTTAGGTAAGGAGAATAATCAAAGTATAGTCGTTCTATACTTTGATTATTTAACGATGGCTAAAAGCCATTTTAAACCCATCGAAGAAGGGCTTGAGCTGCTGTTTGACTTAAATACCTAACAATAGAGGTTGCAGTTGTCCCTTGAATTGATAGTAAAGTCTTTGCCGTTATTAAAAATAGAAGTAGTAGTTAATGAATATCATTGAATTTATAACAAATAATATCTCTACCTTTTTAGCATTGATTGCTACAGGTGTATTCGCGGGCATTTTAGCTGGCTTGTTAGGCGTAGGTGGCGGTATCGTCATAGTCCCTGTGCTATTTTTCTTGTTCCAGAGTTTTGGTGTATCGCCAGAGTCTGCAATGCTAGTTGCGACAGCAACTTCACTGGCCACCATAGTACCAACATCTATTAGTTCAATTCGTTCTCACAATAAAAAAGGTAATGTGGATTTTGACCTTCTCAAACGTTGGGCTGTATTTATTCTTATGGGGGTATTGCTTGGTAGCTGGTTAGTGACACGCGTTGAAGGTAATATGCTTACTATGTTATTTGGGGTGATAGCGGTTTTATCTGCACTAAACATGCTGTTCCGAACGGGGAAATCTGCTCTGTACCAAAAACTGCCTAATACAACAGGGCAAACGGTTATGGGGGTATCCATTGGGTTTTTCAGTTCTATGGTTGGGATCGGCGGCGGCACTATCTCGGTTCCACTACTTACCCTATATAACTATCCCACCCACAAGGCCATTGGTACCGCTGCGGCAATAGGGTTAATCATTTCATTGCCGGGTGCGCTAACAATGTTGACATTGGGGAGTACACCAACCGATGCTCCCGCTGGTACATTTGGCTTGGTCAATCTATTTTCCTTTATTTGTATTGTGCCGTTAACGGTATTATTCGCACCTGTAGGGGGATCACTGGCAGCAAAATTAGATGCGGTAAAACTGAAAAAGATCTTTGCCTTCGTATTATTATTTACTGGCTTACGTATGTTGGTGCAACTTTTCTTTTAGGTTTTATACCCGCTTCACTTGAAGATACAGAGTTGAGCTGGAATTATATACCCGTTACCATTCAAAGTGCAGGATTTCAGTGGGAATTAAAATAACTTTAGGCAAGGAGAATAATTAAAGCATAGTCACTCTATGTTTTGATTATTTAACGCCGCTTAAAGTCATTTTAAACCCATCGCAGAAGCGCTTGAGCAATATCACTTCATCGTTACTGTGATTTATAAGGACGCTACAAGGATGTAGCTTATTAAGAGAATGCAGGAGCTATTCTCCTGAATAACCATTATCTCATCACAGTGCCTTGAATTGAAATCTCTCAAGCACTCTGAAACCTGCATCTTGAATGGTAACGGGTATAAACGCCTTTAGGCAAAACATTACAGCGTGGGATTATGCGTCATAAGTTTACCTGTATAATTTATTCTATAGGTGTAAATTCAACCTTATTCCTACCATTATTTTTAGCTTTATATAAAGCATCATCGGCATACTTGAATAGCTCTTCAATTGAGCTTTTATTTGTTATATTAGCGACACCAAAACTGGCAGTTACCGAAACACCATCAACAAGTTCAGCACCTGCTATTCTATCTCGTAATTTCTCAGCAATTTTCACTGCAATATCAAGCGTTGTATCTCGGCAAATCAATACAAATTCTTCGCCACCCCAGCGTGCAAATCGGTCTGTAGAACGTATATTACCTTGCACTAAAGTGGCTAGTTCGGATAAGACTATATCGCCAACAGCATGACCAAAATTATCATTAATCGATTTAAAATGATCTATATCAAGCATAACTATGGATAACTGTATACTTTCTTCTTCCCACTCTCTTAAAGCTAGCGCAATAGCATCTTCAACTCCTTGACGATTAAACACTCCGGTTAACTTGTCAGTATGCGCTTGATTTTTTAACACTTTACTTTGTTTATCTAACAAACTGTTGAGTACTAATAACTCTAACTCTCTCTTTTTAACTCGGTTCATTTCTCTCATTAATATGACTGCTCTTAGAACAAAGGGTAACCAAAAAACTAAGATTGATAAATACCAAGCTTCAGTAGAAATCCATTGCCCAACAAGAGCTATTTTTTTTAATTTAAATTTGTGGACACCATAAGTTACGTCTGATCCTGTTTGAATATTAAGTAAAGTGATATTTTTGAACTCTGGAATACTTAAATGAGGGGGGACTTTTTGTTGTAGTTTCCACCAATTGGGAACACTAAAGCTAGATAGACTGATGGTAAACCCTTCCAGTAAGTACTCTTTTCTGATATCTAAATCATTAGGTTTTAGTGAGGATGCTTCTTCGGCTGTGCTATATAATGGGTTGTAATTTTTTAGAGAAATTCTAATTGTATCTGCAGTACCTTCATAATCTAACCAAACTTTTAACTCCGAAACTTGACTAAAATCGACACCATTAATTATATCTTTGTCAAAAGAAAACCCCAACCCACAAAAAGGATAATCAACAACTTCTTTTTTTAAAGTGCACTCCCATTGGAAGTGAGAATCAATTAATAAATCGCTCGTTTGTGTCACGCCCCCAAGAGCAGCGTCTGAGTATAGATATTGGTTTAACCCTTTATTAACATCAATAATATAAACACTTTGAAGAATTGATTTTTCTGACAAGATCGCGAATAAACTTAATAAAAAAAACACAACAAAAGCAGTTTCAAATTTAAAGTTTTTGATACGTTTCATTAAATACCTAGGTCGTTTAAATACAGACGTTAATACTGTTCAATTTCAATCGGTTTCATAAATTATTGAAGTTATTCATTTGATTAAATTATTACTACGTTGTACGGACTGAATACATCAATACATAGTTAAATCAATATCGAAGGCTAATTATGAGTTAATCTCGTGTCTTGATTTCCTCTATTCTCTTTGCACTACAAGATCAAAAAGTTGATAAAATGGGTATAACACTGCCCCTAAAACTGTGATTTTCTATAACTTTAATAAGTATAGTGTTGACCTAAAATAAGGCAAATACTAGTGAGTAAAAATAGCAGAAGAATAACAGCCCCCTTTTGTAAAACAGTTACTTTGCCTGAGGTTTTGTAAACGTTTTGGTATTCTCTTGGACATATAAGCTAATATTTCTAAAAGTATCAACCCAATAATCCTTTTTATTTTCAGCTAAATAGGCTAATAACTCCTCATGTACTTTATTTGTAATACTCAAATGTTCACCGCCAATACCATGAAAAGTAAAATTAACCATAGTGCCATTTTTTTTAGCTTCCTTAACATAATTAATTAAAACTTCACTGCTTACATCGAAAGGAAAAAAAGCCGGCATCTTCAACATATTAAATTCAGATTTACTTTTTAAGATGCTACCAGCGGAGTATTTTATACCAACAAATAGAGGGGCTACTAGGTCTACATAGTTAGTGTTTTCAACCATAATGTCTAAACAAGGTACTGTAAACGTACGAACAATTTCCCCATCAATAGCATGTAAAAAAGTGTTGGCGTTTTCTACTTCTTGTATTATTTCTTTTAAGCTTCGTGAATCTAAATCATTGTGTTTTTCAACCCAATCCCTATTCTGTTTTGAACCACTACAAGCATGATTAATTGTATGGTTTCCTAATTCATGTCCTTTTTTTGCTGCATCTCGCCAGTCTTCTAATCTATTTTTAAGTGTCGGTGAAGCCAGTTTTAAATAAAATGAACCTTTAAAGTTATGTTTATTTAATGCTGGGATCGCATTATCTAATTGGCTATCAAGTGCATCATCATAAGCGAGGCTAACTGCTGCCGTTTTATTATTTGGCCACTTAAAGTCCTGTGACACCTTATTTGCTTGTATAGATAGGCAAATAAAAAGTTGTAACATGGCTATTTTTGAAAAAACTTTACTCATTTGACTTATCCCATTCGGTTATATTATTAGCAGTGTAACTTTTATAAGTTATTAAAAGCTAGTAGGGGTCAGCTGAATGTTAGTGATTGAATTTCGAACTAAAAAGGTGGTTTCGTATAATTATTTAGCAAAAAAGAAGACGAAATGACCATGCCCCTAAATAATGCTTAACGATGGGTACTGGTCAAAACACAATAAATTATACTTGATGGTTTTATAAGCAAAAAAAAGCGAATAATTACTGATTCGCTATTAAAAATAAAGTCGTTGAGTTTTTTTATTTACTAGGCGTTACATCCCACATTCGACCAGATGCAGTACCATCATTTTCAGGGTTGAATACTTCAATAGCCATAACTTGATATGTTGGGTCATCACTCGCATCAAGGTTATTCATATCTGGAAGAACCCAGCCAGTATCAGCCTATGCCTTAACGTGATCAGCAAAAATAATTTTATTCTATTCACCAAGAGATCGTTGATGGGTAGGCATACTCCAATATTGATAAAAAGTAGGTATATTATTTATTGGCGGTTTGTCTTCTCAAATTGTGCGGTAAGAAGAATATTTAACGCCATTACTGACAATTTTCTTTCCAAATATACCATTTTTGCTAAGATCATAAGTTAACTACCGTTGTAAAATATAATACTCAACTAAATGCGCAGGATCAGACGTCGGAATACCTTTATCGTAACCCCAACCATAAATAGTAATAAAGTTTGCACTACTATCTTTCTCAAAACTATAGCCAATAACCCTATCCACATCACCAAAATTCTATCCTGGGCCACCTACATAATTATAAGCTCCGCTCTGCCAGCTAACACTATAAGATCCATCTGTATCTAGCGTTAGAGATGCTGCTTCTCCATCTTTCCAATGGATAAAGAATAAATCACTTATATGCCGTGTCGTATGGTTTTGACTCAACATGGTAGCTTCAGGAAAATTTTAAGTATAAGCTTTAAATTTGTAGATGGTATTAACAGCCGGTATCTTGGTACTATTGTTAATTTCTTGAAAAAATTGATTGACATTTATAGAGCCGGTAAGGCCGAACAGAATCAAAAAAATAGTACATTATTAGCGAAGTAATTTTTCATAGAGTAATGATGCATAATGTACCATATTCTCAATACTTACCTCTCTTAGGTGGCGCGCTAATTTGTTATCTTATTCATGTACTGCTAATGAAATGCTACGAAGATATTCGAATAATACGTAAAAAAGACAAGAAAACGAGAGAAAAATAAGTTAGTAGACAATCTCCATAAAAGAGCGAAGTAAAAAATGGCTTTTATCTGCTTACTATACCGATTCCACTCGAAAATGCAGGATTCAGCTGGAATTATAAGCGCCTTTAGAGAAGGCATTAATTATAGAAAATGGTTACTCCCTTCTCAAAATCAAAACGCAGCATAAGATGTTTATAAACCAGATTTTGGGTAATACTGAGCAAATAACACCCATCGTTACATTTATTTTTATGGGGACAACCCTTAATAAAAGAAGTGCCTTGATTATGAATCACTCAGACTTACTGAAACGAGAATCTTCAAGAGGAACGGGTATATATCTAGTTTTTAAACTGCTTAGCGTGGTTAACAATCTAAGGCTTATTGCCGTTTTTATCCCCATTAAAATGAACAATATTAACAAACCATAAAGTGTGTTTATAAATAAGTATGGATTGTTACTATAAAAACTACTCTTTGTATTTTTAGCATAAGGGACATCCGTGATATATCCTCCTGCATTTTGGAAATGGCTGGTAAAGAGTATTTTTCCGGTAGGAGAAATAACAATAGAAGGTCCATTATTTGCAACATGCACCATAGGTAGTCGATTTTCCACCGCTCTCAATACCGAAGGTATAATATGTTGGTATGGCTGATGACTAGAGCCAAACCAGCCATCGTTAGACATCGCAACAATTACAGCTCCTTTGGTATTTTCTGTATTATTCACGACAAAGTTCAGCACCGCTTTTGCTACAAAAGTCGAAAAAGTTGTCTCATAGCAAATTAAAGGTAATAACATTACCTTTTTATGCTCAATTGTATCGTAACTATCACCAGCACTAATTTCATTGAGGAAATCACCTAAATATTCTGAAGTAAAATCGGAAAGAATTTTATTATCTGTAATAATAGGTAAATATTCACCAAAGGGGATACGCTTAATTTTTCTATACTTACCTGCCGATTGACCTTCAGCGTTGATATAAAAGGCGCTATTATATTGTTTGGTATCTCCTGAAACTTGATCTTTCTCATCTTCAAAGTCCTGAAATATAAGGGGGACTTTTAATCCTTGTATTTGTTTATGGAAAGCATTTTTAACAAAGGCGTTGTCCGCATAGCCTTTGTATTGTCCTTCTGGCCATACAATTAAATCAGGTTTAAGCGTACTTAAGCGTTTTGTCATTTCCATCTCTGGTGGAAAGGTTTGGCTATAACCAAAGAGTATTTTATTTTTGCCTAGTTCAGGGATTTCGTTAGGCTGCACAATACCTATTTTTAAGGTATCCCAGTTCGATATTTTTTGTTCCCAGTCATCTTGTGATATTGCACCGTATGCTATCCATAAAGCGATAAAACCCAACGCTGAAAGTGACGCTTTGTGTTGACTGAGTTTAAGGCTTAAGTTACCAGTAAGCAGATTCTGAAAAAGTCTATAAATGACAATATTACTTAAAGTAATTACAAACGTAAGGCCATGAACACCGGTGTATTCAATCCCTTGTAATGCTATCAAAAATTGCATTTGAGTTTCTCCTAAATGCATATTGAACAGCATAGGAAAAATAGCAAAAATAGCTGTATTGACTATCGGAAACAACAAAAACTCATGTATTGTGGTGTAGGTTTTCAATAGCTTAAACGCGACAAAAATAATACCGAATATTTGAGCACAATAAAACCAATACAAAAAAGCTAAACTAAGGCTGGTTAGGTCTGCATATCCTTTTGAAATAAATATGAAATCAATGATCCAATATTTGCCCGTTGCAAATGCAATAGTGCCACCCATAATGGCAAAACAGAATGTCTTAAAAAAAGATATATTTTGGGTGGCAAAAAGTAGCGGTACGAAGGCGAACCATGCGACATAGAAATGTGCATGAGACAAAAATGGAATAGATATTAATAAACCAAATAATAAGGTTAATAAAAACTGAAACTTTGTATCTTTTTTATTGTTTAGTTTATTCGATGTATTTAACGGCAAAATTTATTCCAACAACATAGATTTGTAAGTACTTTCCAACTGAGCAAGCGCTTGTTTTTTGTGTTTTTTTGATAAGTTATGCGTAAGCTGAATAGCTTGACGTTCATTGAAATAGTGTGTTGTTTTATTTTGCTTACCAAAAAGAGCGTTTATAAATTTCGTATGAAAATGCCTTTTTTGTAGGCTTTCGATGTCTTGCTGTCGCTGTATTCGTTCTATTATGTTGTTGGGGCCTTTTGTATAGCGCTTTTTTTTACTCATTTGATAGGCATAAAAACGTTCTATGAAGCTAGATAGTCTTTTTCCTGCCACCTCAGTTAAACTTGCCCTAAGAAGTAATTGTAATCTTCCAAGTGCCAACTCCGGCTCGGTGGTGTTCATTACTTCATTATACATTGCTTCGAGTAGGTTTAAGGTACTGCTTGATACTATGAGCTCTCCAGAAGGAAGGTATCGCAGGCTTTTAAGTTGTAATTCAATATCTATAAAGTTTAATTGCCATATATCAGAGAGAATTGAATCACCAAAATTTGTATTTAGGCTTAAAGGCTGATGCCACGTCTGAGGCTTTTCAGTACTAAAGTGTTCGTGTGCTTTTTGATGAAAGCTCGCGTGCACTGCGACAAGTAAAAAAAGAGCCACACCTAAAAGGTAGTATTGATTGGCGGCAGACAAATAAGCGTTACGCATACTACATTTCTGAGGTTTTTAGCGGTTTAAAATCGAGGTGTTTATTCATAACTTTGCGTTAAACCAAAGTACGCCATTTTTTCGATTTCTTCCTTATTAAATTGTTCACCTAATAATAGCTGAAACTGTGCAGTTTTTGCTTCGTCCGACAAAGAGGAATCTACAATATTTTGTTTTTGAGTGCTAAAAGCCTCAAAGCGTGATGACCAACTATCGATGTTAACGGCTTGCTCTATTTGACGTGCTTGAAGTATAGATTGCTGAGCACTAATTTCTTCTGGTTTCAATGAAGTGTCCATACCCAATGCCATACTAGCAAACATAAATTCCGCCGCGGCATCTGATACTCGAAACAATTCTTTAGCTTCCTCAGTACCTAAATGCGTCACGCGCAAGGCTTGAAGTTCTTCATATAGTAACTTGTTATTATTTATACTGTCTAAATTAGGGTCTTGGTATTCCGCCTCGTTGTTTTCATAAAGTGAACTAAAAGTATCTTTTGCACCCAAAAATTGATAATAGTTCAGAACTAATTCCGCGGTTTGTTCTCCAGTCTCGCCTGGCAGTGCCGTTTTGATTAAGTTCTGTAAAGCCAGAGCTTCTTCCGACGACAACTGTTTATAAATTCTTTCCAGCGCTTCATCAAGTGCGATTTTCGCATCATGGTCTAAGATAATATTGCCTTGCTCATCTACCTTTACAGCTTGCAAAGCCATGTGCACAGATTCCGCGGTAAATGGAAGTATTTGCTCATTACCAGTGACTTTTTGACTCTTGTTAGAATCTTTGGATTGCCACTCCCATTCGTTTGCTATGGTGTTAGAATCATAGAGCGCGGTTTTACTTACCGTCACTGGTGCATCCTGAGATACAGCTTCAACATTGTGGCTTTTATTACCATAGAAAATCGCAATTGCGATAAGTCCGCAAAGAACAATTAAAATTAGAGTTTTACTGCTTTTATACATAGGTTTATACCGTTTTACTTCGTAAGGTGTTCACTTAAACTCTTTATTTGTCATGCTCGCGAACGCGAGGATGAGGCGATTTGAGTAATAGAGGGTAGAATTAAGTAAGCGCTACCCTCTATCTGATCTATTATCGCAATTTAGCTGCAGCTACTATCTCTGTAGTCAGAAATGCCGCGATTTGCTTCATGGTTTGGCCCACATAAGAATGGAGTAAATCGTTGATCTTTGTCTAAGAAACGCTTCATCCAAGAAACACCATAGGTTGCTAAGACCGCATTATTACGACCTGAGCCGCCATTAGCACAACTGTGATTGCCATTATCGAGCTCTATAAGCACTTTGTCTGTGCTGCTGGGTATGCGGTTATAAAAAGGGCTAGCGTGAATATTGACTGGCGCAGTGCCATCGCTTTCACAAGCCATGATCATCGTAGGAACTTCAATGTCATTGAAGGAGTTTCCGCCTACATTAAATGGTGCTAATGGAATAGCTGCACTCAAACGGTTTCGTGAAGCGCTGCGCAATGCCCCGCCGCCGCCCATTGAGTGACCCATCGATGCTAATCTATTTTCGTCAACCATACCTGAGATAGGACTATTTGAACTATTTCCCTGAGATATTAAATAACTTAAGGCACTGTCTAACTGTCTACCTCGGCTAATAGGTTGATCAAGTATGGAATTAGTGTCAATGGTTATAACTACAAAACCATTAGAAGCTAAAACCGGACCCCACCAAGATATTGCGCCCTGGCGTGCAGTAAAGCCGGGAGATATTGCAATTGTTGCGAGTTCTCCTGAAGCATTTCTTGGGTAGTAGATAGTACCGCCACCAAAGCCAGACACTGAACGCGGAACATTTGACGTAGCAACACTAAAATTACCACGCGTACTTTGCAAAGAATTTAAAGATGGATTTGAGCCTTGGTTGTAACCACAGTTAACTTCACATGTGTCAGGTGCTGGTAAACCCCCATCGTTGTCGCCTCCGTTGCCACCGCCGCCGCCAGCATAAGCGATAGAAGAAGCTAAAAGAGTTAAGGTGCTAAAAAGGGAAGCTTTAAACGGTATTTTTCTCATAGTGTGATCCTGTTTGATTTAATTATATGAATATTATTGTTGTTATATTTGTATCAATTTTATTCGTTTTTCGGTGGAACCAACAAAACAGTAACTGATGCTTAGACCCGTGTAAATAACTTTTCAATAAAAAAGTTACACTTGTATACTTAAGCCAATAATGTGCTTCAAGTGTATCCATTAAAAAAATACCCAACTAAAGTATTGTTTTTTATTA
>Ga0308012_10001428_pt1 | contig 12792 bp, 10 predicted proteins | sample Neamet179_FD_203133 | JGI IMG/M metagenome (GOLD analysis project Ga0308012, IMG submission 203133) | Marine microbial communities from water near the shore, Antarctic Ocean - #179 | ecosystem: Environmental > Aquatic > Marine > Unclassified | place: Southern Ocean | collected 2014-07-25 | reverse complement strand
TTTTCAGTTGGCTCAACGATATCAATCATGCGTTTGTGAGTACGAATTTCGTATTGATCACGTGCATCTTTGTTAACGTGTGGAGAAGTCAAGATAGTGTAACGTTCTTTGCGTGTAGGAAGTGGAATTGGACCACGAACCTGTGCGCCAGTACGTTTTGCAGTATCAACGATTTCTGCTGTAGATTGATCAATCAAACGATGATCGAACGCTTTCAAACGAATGCGAATTCTTTGATTTGACATGTAGACAAATCCCCTTTTTAAAGAACAAAAAAATACATCCCTCTACTTCCTTATATGCTGGAAGGGGGTGTATTAACTAATAAACATTCAACTCAAAATTAGAGCTGCTGTGAAGTAAAGAAGAACAGTGTTTTTCCTTACTTAGGCTATAAGGTGTTATTTTAAGTAACAGACTTTAGCAAAACACACTCAATTTGGCTGAATGCGAGCGCGTATTATACAAGAAATGTTAGGGTATGCAAGTGATTTTGTCTGTTATTTATTCTATTCTAATAGGGCTTTACGGATGAGTAAATAGGATTTTATATGTGGTGTATCACGCCGCAACGATCAAATCTCATAAAGAGATAATATCGTCTGATATTTTAAGGCATTTGATATGTTTAAGGCATTTTATATAAAAATATAGAGTTAAAATATAAAAGTACAGAGTTAAAAAGGGGAGTTGTGTGTGCTGTTATATGGCTTTTGATTACTTCAATGGATACCCTTTATTGTTAACACCTAATAAAAATTAGGGTTTATTATTTTTATTAGGCTTTATTCATCGTTCGTTATTGGTCGCTGGCAAAGGCGACTACTTTATATTAAATAATAAGTAATACTATTAAAGCTATGTACCTATAACGTTAATTGCTCTGCTTATATAGAGGGCAAATAAAATATTTATATTTGAGCTGTTTTATAACAATTTAGATTTAATTTAATCTCTTTGTTTTTAAAAATATTTATCAATCTTCTATGGATTTGCTTTTGTTAATGGTATACTCGCGCGCAAATTTTCAACAATTCTGCTTTTAACTTACTTGGCTTATATATATAAGTATAAGAAGAAAAATGCGGGATAGACCTTAAACTAAATAGAGTGACCTAATGGCAGATTTATCCAAATACAGAAATATTGGTATCTTCGCTCACGTTGATGCTGGTAAAACAACAACAACTGAACGTATCCTTAAACTAACCGGTCAGATCCACAAAACTGGTGAAGTACATGACGGTGAGTCAACTACTGACTTCATGGAACAAGAAGCTGAGCGCGGTATTACCATACAGTCTGCTGCAGTAAGCTGTTTTTGGGACGATCACCGTTTCAACGTTATAGATACTCCTGGTCACGTTGATTTCACAGTTGAAGTTTACCGTTCACTTAAAGTACTTGATGGTGGTATTGGTGTATTCTGTGGTTCTGGTGGTGTTGAACCTCAATCAGAAACTAACTGGCGTTATGCGAATGACTCAGAAGTTGCACGTATTATCTTCGTAAACAAATTAGACCGTTTAGGTGCTGATTTCTACCGTGTTGTTAAGCAAACTAAAGACGTATTAGGTGCTAACCCACTTATCATGGTTTTACCAATTGGTGAAGAAGATGAGTTTGTTGGTGTTGTTGACCTTCTTACTCGTAAAGCATGGGTCTGGGATGACTCAGGTCTTCCTGAAAACTTTGAAATCCAAGATGTTCCGGCTGATATGGTTGAAAAAGTAGAAGAATACCGTGAGATGCTTCTTGAAACTGCGCTTGAGCAAGACGATGATCTTTTCGAAGCATACTTAGAAGAAGGCACAGAGCCTTCTATGGAAGATATTAAGCGTTGTATCCGTAAAGGTACACGTACTATGGACTTCTTCCCTACGTACTGTGGTTCTGCTTTTAAAAACAAAGGTGTTCAAAACATTCTTGACGCTGTTGTTGATTACTTACCTTCACCTACAGATGTTGATCCTCAACCTCTTACTGATGAAGAAGGTGAACCTAACGGTGAATACGCAATCGTTTCTACAGATGAAACCTTTAAAGCGTTAGCATTTAAAATCACTGATGACCGTTTTGGTACATTAACTTTCGTACGTATCTACTCAGGTACATTGAAGAAAGGCGATACAATTCTTAATGCTGCTACAGGTAAAACTGAGCGTGTTGGCCGTATGTGTGAAATGCAAGCTGATGACCGTAACGAACTTTCTTCTGCACAAGCGGGTGATATCATCGCGATTGTTGGTATGAAGAGTAACGTTCAAACAGGTCACACATTATGTGATCCTAAGCATCCAATCGTTCTAGAAGCAATGGTTTTCCCTAAGCCGGTAATCTCTATCTCTGTAACACCAAAAGATAAAGGTTCAACTGAGAAAATGGGCCTTTGTATCGGTAAAATGGTTGCAGAAGATCCTACCTTTAAAGTTGAAACTGATATCGATTCAGGTGAAACAATTTTATCTGGTATGGGTGAACTTCACTTAGATATCAAAGTAGATATTCTAAAACGTACCTACGGTGTTGAATTAGAAGTTGGTAAGCCACAAGTTGCCTACCGTGAAACAATTACTTCTGCGATTGAAGATTCTTATACTCATAAGAAACAATCTGGTGGTTCTGGTCAGTTCGGTAAAATTGATTACCGTATCAAGCCCGGCGAACCTGGTTCTGGTTTCGTATTCAGCTCTGTAGTTGTTGGTGGTAATGTTCCTAAAGAATTTTTCCCAGCAATCGAGAAAGGCTTCAAAGGCATGATGGATACTGGTGTTCTTGCTGGTTTCCCTGTACTTGACGTTGAAATTGAATTATACGATGGTGGTTTCCATGCGGTCGATTCATCTGCTGTTGCCTTTGAACTTGCTGCTCGTGGTGCTTTCCGTCAGTCAATTCCAAAAGCTGGTGCTCAGTTAATCGAACCTATCATGAAAGTTGATGTGTTTACTCCTGATGATCACGTTGGTGATGTTATTGGTGATTTAAACCGTCGTCGTGGCATGATCGGTGGTCAAGACGCTGGTGTTTCTGGTGTTCGTATTAAAGCTGACGTACCGCTTTCAGAAATGTTCGGTTACATCGGATCATTACGTACAATGACATCAGGTCGTGGTCAATTCTCTATGGAATTCTCTCACTACATGCCTTGTCCTAACAACGTAGCTGAATTAGTTATTGCTGAAGTTAAAGCAGCTAAAATTGCTAAAGATGCAGCAAGAAAATAGTTAACACTTAACTGTTTTGATGAAAGGATGCTTCGGCATCCTTTTTTATTGCCTAAATTTTGATGTTTGGTTGTTATACTAATTCAATTTAGCTATTGGCTACTTGTAATGCCTAAGAGAAACCAATGGTTGCATTATTTTAATACCAATAAATAGCTATTACTGCATCAGCATCTTACATTTATTTATTTATTTATTTTTTCTTCGCAGAACTAAATAATAAACTTAATAGAATTAGTTTATTAAATAGATTGTCGTAGTTATTAATTGATATGTAAGCCATGACGCCAAAATGTTCGCCATCGTTTTAAAGTGAGGTTAGATAGGTAGTTTTTGTTGTTGCGCTGTATTAATCGATGTAGTTGCCAATGTTCAGGTGTTAAATGAATAACAATATTCAAGTAATTAGGAATAGTAAAATAAGTAATATGATGTTGTGGTTTTAATTGCTTCAATATCGTTAAGCATAAATTAATATCGGTATCGCTTATGTCAGGCAAGTTAATTGATAAGCACGCTTGTGAGTCTAAGTTCTCCGTTAACACTTCCAATTGCTTTACAATGGCGTTAAAGCCAAACTCTTTAGATTGATAAACATCACATATTACCCAATCAAATTTATTTTTATGATTACTTATACTTTGCTGGTTTAGCCATGTCATGCCATCAGCACAAATGATATCTAATACCGCTTCTTCTGGATTAAAATATTGAGAGAAACAGTCAATAACATGTTGGCTGTGTTCGATGGTTGTTAATATTACATCGGGTGATAAATGTTGTAAAAACCGAGTCAGGTTACCACCACCTAATCCTAATTCAATAATACGATTTGGTTTAAAAAACAGTAAAGGTAATAATAACGTTATTTGATGGGGAAGGGTTAACTGCCAAGGTTTACGTTTATGCATAACACTTTGCACTACATCATTAAACGCCATCCAGCGGTAATGATTATTTTCACTTACCGTTATTGCATCTTCGTGTTGGCTTAAATACACTGACCAGCCTTGGGTTAAGTGTTTTGATAGCTTCATAAGCCAATTCCTATTGATGAGCGTAACTTATTGAATATAGAGTAAGAATAACCAATGAATGACTACAGGTCATCAACTAATGCGTTAGCGAAGTAAATAAGCTAATTAAGTGATTCGATAAATAAAGGTAACGAGTAATAATATGAGTAATAAAGTAATTTCTTCTGTAGGTATTATTGGTTGTGGCTGGTTGGGAGGCGCACTAGCTCTTCAGTTAAAAAATGAAGGTGTAGCGGTACTCGCAACACGTAGTAACACCAGCAACGTCGAGCAATTAAAGTGTAAAGATATTAATGCTAAGGTATTAGCCTTACCAATGAATCAAAACACGTTAAACGACCACTCTATATTTAATCAGCAATGTTTAGTTATTGCTATTACACCACAATTTAGACTGGGTAGAATTGACTATGCTGAAAAAGTTAAACAGTTAGTCGTTGCTGCTTCGCTTAAGGGTAACGTGGAAAAAATTATTCTATTAAGCAGTACCGCTGTATATAACGGGTTGCTTGGTAGTGTTGATGAAAACATCGCTTTAGATTTATCTGCAGATAAGGTTTCTGTGTTAAATGCTGCTGAACAGGCGGTGTTAGACTTTAATTTATTAAATAATAATATATCAAGTCATGACAAGTTAAACGATGACAAGTTAAACAAGGATAGCTTGAAGGCAAATACCTTAAAAGATAAGCAAGATAAAAAAAAGGGTTACGTACTTAGGTTATCAGGTTTAATTGGGCCAAATCGTCACCCAGGAAAATTTTTATTAAGTGGGCGTATGCTTAAAAGTCCAGAAGCCATTGTTAACCTAATCCATCAAAAAGATGCCGTAGGACTTATTTTAACGTTATTGAAAAGTGATATTGATAGTGGAATTTTCAATGGTGTTAGCGCAACACAAATAAGTAAAAAACACTTTTATCAAGCGGCAGCAAAAGCAGTAGGATTACCAATGCCGATCTTTGAAAAGAGTAAGTTGTTATCTGAAACAAGCAATAGCGTAAAACATACTTCGAAAGTAGTATCGGGTAACAAGGTAAAGGATAAACTTAATTATTCCTTTGTTCATGATGACTTGCTTTATTGGCTTTCCCAAAGTGATTAAACGTATTTTATAGACTTCATTTTATTCACATACCTTATAGAAGTCGCTTTAAATGATCTTTATACGGCGCGTTAGGACTTTTGCTATACTAGCGCCGCACTTTATACTTGCCCATAGGTATTTTTCCCTGTCATTAATAGAGACAACTTGTGAAATTATTTCCAACAATATTTATATTACGGCATCAAGCTAAGTTACTCTTCGCCGTTATTTGGCTGCATGTCACTATTTTAGACCTTTGGTATGTAACTTATTCTGGTCCAGTCTTCTTTTGGCAAGAAAGTTTACAGCTTAAAACAATCTTCATTCATTTAACGGTAGCTGTAGTAACATTAGGCTTTTATTTGGGGGGCATTAATATATGTGCTCGCTTTAAAGGAATTAAAATCACTAATCTACTGAATTCATCGAAGAGACCTTCAAACTAATGCGTGTTGTTTTAGCCCCTATGGAAGGTGTTATGGATCACCTTATGCGAGATTTATTAACACAAGTAGGAAATTATGACTTATGTGTTACTGAGTTCGTACGTGTTGTTGATCAAGTGATCTCAGACAAGGCGTTTTATCGTTATTGTCCTGAATTAATCGATGCAGGACCTTATGGTAGTACTACACGAGCAGGTACTCCTGTACGTGTTCAGTTACTCGGACAATATCCCGAATACATGGCTGAAAATGCGGCCAAGGTAATAGAGTTAGGCTCCAACGGTGTCGATATAAACTTTGGCTGTCCGTCTAAAGCCGTTAATAATAGTCGTGGAGGTGCCATTTTATTAAAAGATCCTGAAAATCTTTATCAAATAATAAAAGCGGTTAAAAGTGCAGTTCCTAGCGATACCATTGTTAGTGCAAAAATTCGTTTAGGGTATGAAGATAAAACCTTAGCGATTGAAAACGGTCAGGCTGTTGAAGCCGCAGGCGCTAATGAACTGACGGTACATGCGCGTACTAAACTTGAAGGTTATAAACCACCAGCGCACTGGCATTGGATTGCTAAGATAAAAAATGAAATATCAATACCCGTTATTGCTAATGGTGATATTTGGAGTTTAGATGATGCTATTAAGTGTAGAGAAGTGTCAGGTTGTAAAGATATTATGGTGGGTAGAGGTGCCTTAACTATTCCTAATTTAGGTAAAGTTATCAAGCAAGAAAGTACGGTGATGCCTTGGCATGAAGTGCAAGCATTACTGCTTAATTACACCCAATTTGAGACACGTGGTGATAAGAGTAAATACTTTCCTAACCGTATGAAACAATGGCTAAAGTATTTAAAAAACTACTATTCAGAAGCGGATACATTGTTTGATAAAATAAGAACATTAAAAACCGCAGAAGCGATTAGTGCTTTATTATAAGTAAGTAGTAGCGGGTTATTAGGGTTGGAAGCAATGTAATGTTTGTTTATTTTAGCGAGTATAGATGAGTAGGGCTTTAACTGTATGGATATAAGTTAATGGCAAATTTAATAAATATTATTCTGTAATAACGCTATTTAAACTATGCTTAGCGTTATTTTATTAACATTAGACTCATTAGCTATGCGTTAGTTGTGTGCCAACTGATTATTAGTTAGGTATTAGCTAGGTATTGATCAGCTCTTTATGTATTTTTATTCTTTATAAGCAATAAAGGGCGTTTTATATAATCGTATCTAGTCTATGTAGCGCAAAAAGCTTCTTATCTAAAATAGAATAATTAAAGGATGATTTTCTTTTTATTATTGGTTAACGTAAAGTGAGTGGTACACGCGCTTATTAAAGGGCTAATGAACAATAAATATTTAGCTTATTAAGAATTAATGCGACAATAGCGTACAAAATATATGGCGTTGTATATTATTTTTTTATATTGATAATTATGCACCGTGATGTTTATAAAAAGTATTGATTTAAGTATTGAAAAAACTAACTTTAAGTGCCATCTAAGTAGGCATAATTAATGTAAATATTATGTAAAAATATATAATGTTATCATTAGACTATTTTAAGCTGAATTAGCTAAAGGCAATCAGTTCAAAAGTACTAGACGAGCTTATAAAAAGTTATATTTTAAAATCGCACACCTAAATAATTAATTTTTATTTATTGATTACATTATTGGAAAGTTAATAGAATGATCACGAGTCAACTAGAGATTATTGAGCAAGCTCAGCAGTACCTAAAAACAGTATCTACGGCAGATTATACTGCAATTATATCACCTAATTTTGTGAGCTCTGCTGGATCACATATCCGGCATGTTATTGATCACTATTTAGCTATAATATCAGGAATACCTAATGAAATTATTGACTATGATGTAAGAGTACGGGGTGGTCAAATAGAATCATCACCACAACTAGCTCTTGATAAGTTAGATGAAATTGTCGTTTGGATTAAAAACCTGAGTGAAGATGACCTGACTAAAATAGTTACATTATCAACAGAAATTTCTGTCATTAAGAAAAATATTCAACAAGTAAAAACATCTGTTTTGAGAGAGTTAGTTTTTGTTGGAAGTCATGCAGTACATCATTATGCAATGATCGCTCAAATAACCTTTGCACAACAAGATGTAAAAGATAAAAAGGAATTACCACAAGGTTTTGGTTTAGCACCCGCCACAGTCACTTTTTTGAGAGAAAATAGTGACAAAGAGAATGTAGCGACTACTGAAACTGAACATAAAGCCGATACATTGGATTCAGGTGTTAGTAATTAGTGTGCACTTTAACGTATGTACTTAATGAAAATGGCTATGAGCTATTCTTCAATCGTGATGAGCAACGTTCACGAGCCTTAGCATTACCTCCTCAATATAATGGTATTAAGCATGCTTTCTATCCTATAGATCCACAAGGGCAGGGAACATGGCTGGCTGTTAATAAACAAGGCTTGTCACTTGCTTTATTAAATAACTACCAAGCGCAAATGGCTACTGATGTAAGTGATAATAACATCAGTAGAGGACAACTTATTTTATCTCTATTGGAAGGTAAGGGCGAAATTAGCGAACAATTACAAGCGATGGATTTACGTGTTTATCAACCGTTCCAACTTTGTATTTTTCCCCCTAATTTATCGGTACAAAAACATAATTTTTATTGTGTTAAATGGGATGGTCAAAACCTTACCCCTGCGGAAACTGATTTACCGATTACTTCATCCAGTGTTGATTTTTTGGAAGTGCAAGAAAAAAGAATAATGCGATTTAAGCACTTGGTTGATGTAGATAAACCGTCGCTCGCTGAATTAAAGGCGTTTCATTTTTCAACGGAAGAAGACGGTAAGCATTCTGTTAATATGCAAAGAAAAGATGCGAAAACAGTGAGTATTTCACATATATCGGTTAACGCGACTATAAACCTGAATGCGAGTTTGTCAAAGGGTGAAGTTTGTTTTGAGTATATTGATAATACGACACAAGAAGTACATAGAGTTTCTTGTATTAAAGAATAAGTTTATTTTTTAATACAAGTATTAGCCATTACTGTTACTAGGGCTGTGAGTTTAAGTAACGGTAATGGCTAATATTTTTTTTATCAATAACTTATCTATATTTTGTCGTGATTTATGTACGCGGTTCTTGAATCACCCATAAATAACTTTAATAACTTATCTGGTGCTTTAGGAAAATTGACACTCAGTAATAATCCTGGAGTGTGATTGAAATTGATATCTATACCAGTGCAATGAAAGATTGCACCTAATTTATAATATTGTTTCAACAATACCGGTATATCTTTACCATCCTTTTCAATCCCCATAACTAACGCTGATAATTGCTTCAGTGTTAATGCTTCATCATTCATTAAATCTTTTATTTCAGGGTGAAGTAACCCTTGAAATGGCGTTTTAGCGTTAACATTAGTTCTGTCTGTAACCATCATGTCATTAATTAAAGCAATTGAACGAGGATCATAAAGCTTGCTTAATGAGACCGTACCATACATTGTTCTATAGCGAGGATTTTGAGCGACAAAAGCGCCAATACCTCTAAATAATAATAATAAGCCATGGAAGCTATTTTGGTGTGATTCAATAATAAATGAACGACCCATCTCTAAGCAAGGTTGCTGTTGATTCAGAAACCCTGGTTTAAAATCAAACATTTGTGATAAATAGAGTTGTGATAAGTCATTATCTTTCAGTAATAAATCGGTTTGTCCAACGCGATAAGCACCAATGATCTCTTCATTCTCATGATCAAAAATAAATAAATGCATATAGGTAGCATCGTATTTATCGGTATCACAGGTTTCACCGCTGCCTTCATCTAATGTTCGAAAGGTTATTTCACGTAACCGGGTGATCTCTTGTACGCAATTAGGTACTTGCTTTTGATAGCCATAATAAACAGAGAATATCTTATAGTCTGTTAAGTGTTGCTCCTCGGGCAGTTGAGATATTTCTGTTTTGAGTACGTCTTTATTAGCCGCGGGAATGATATCTTTAAAAGGCGTTGGTTCACTATCTTCTACCCAAGGGCTAAGGTAGCTATCATCATTTAAATAACATTGGGCCCGGACAGCGTCATTCATCTTTGTAATATTATTAAACTCTTTGAGTTGCTTGATGGTAATTAAATTATTAGTCGTTAATGTTATCGTCTTTTTCTGTAATTTAAGCATTTCACGCACTAGCATGAGTAATCTAAAACGATAATAAATTCCTCCCATTTTATGAAATAATTGACTATTACCACCAGAGATAAAAACAGGCAGTATAGGGGTATCAGTTTTATGGGCAATTTTAATGGCCAAGCGATTCCATTCAGCATCCGTTATGCGCTGTTTTTCTGATTGAAAAGAGGAAACTTTACCTGCAGGAAAGATAACTAATAATCCTTCATTTTTGATATGAGCAAAACATTGTTTTATTGCTGAGGTATTTATTGGTGCTTTAGGTTTTAAGGGGTTAGCAAAAATAAAGTAATCTTTAATTTCTTTAAATATAGCTAAGCCTACATTGGCCATTATTTTTGTGTCTGAACGATATGCAGTGAGTAAGTTAGCAATAATTACGCCTTCAATCATTCCATAGGGATGATTGCACACAACAATACAGCGACCTTTTAGTGGGATTTTTTCTAAAATACCATCAGTACCTGAAATTTTCACTCCGAGTTTTTCAAGTAATAATTGTGAAAATTCTTGTTTATCTAATCCTGGTAAATTACTTGATTGATACATAGCTTGGAGTTTATCCATACCTATGATCTTATCTAAGAGGGGGCCAAAAAATTTAAATATGTTCCCAGCAAAAGTATCGGGTGCCATGGCGGCAAGTCGTAAATCAGAATAAGGTTTTTCTAAAGGTTCATTGTTCATAAATAGGTCACGTGGTAATTGAAGGGTAATAGCAAGTTATTGACAATAAAATAGGTTTTCGTCTAATGAAGCTTGCTTAGATTTACCCCAAAATAATAACATTAAAACTTCTTTAAGGCTCGTATCTACTAGCCAGTAACGTAAGTTTGTTTCTTATTTTTTGGAAGAGATCCTGTACACTTCAAACCTTTTATTTGTAAGTTAGGGTCTGTTGAACTTTCGAGATTACTTTTGCAGCGATTTGTTGGGTATTTATACAAGACAGAGCCTTTGTCATGTGGTTATTTCACATAAAAAGGCGATAACGCCATAAAAATGTCCAACAAACACTGTCCGAAGGATTCGGCTAAAAGCGTTTTACTCATTGTTGAGTAGTATTTGCTTAGAATGCTAGGCTACACACTACTCGCCGCGATTAAAACACTTTTATCTCGAACAAAATTTAACCACGAAAGTTCAACAAACCTTAGTATTACAGCCTATTTTTCAATTTTATTGCGATTAGTTTATCGACTGAAATTTTGCCTGAACTAAATAATAAAATTTGTAATAACAGTACGCCCCAAAGAATATGTAAGTAAAGTGCAGCAGGCGCAATTTCTGCAAGGCTAATGACAGCAATAATATTAATGAAGCTTAAACCTAATGCACTAAAGCGACCAGCTAAACCAAGTACTAATAAAATAGGTAATACTATTTCTCCCGCCGTGCCTAAATAAGCGGCTAATTCAAAAGGAATAAAGGGTACGTGATATTCCTCTTCGAATAGGAATAATGTGGAGTCCCAATCTTTTATTTTTGTTAAACCGGCAGCAAAAAATACCCAAGCGACGTAAAGTCTTGCAGCAAGCAGTGCGACAGGTTGTAAACTATTAATTAGTTGAGTGACTTTTGTATAAGGCTGAATAAGTCGCTGTATAATTGTTGTTGTCATTATGGTGTACCTTCATTATTAAGTTTGTTACTTAGGTTGTAGTGTTCATGTCTTTAATATGTGTTTAATGTTTATTAGGTTTAAATTTCTTTGTAAATTAAAGCGTTAAACGGCTAATAAGTTTTTCTTCAAGTGCTTGACCTATCCATTGTGCAAAAGAAAATTCATCCTCGCTGTTGTTATCAATAGTCATCATATCTAATGCTTTACCTATACTTAACCCCTGTTTTATAGATGTTAACCAACAGTATTCTCCTGCTGATAATTCGCGTATTTCTGCGTTAAAATAGGGTCTATATATTAGTACTTTTTGAGAAAAATCATGCTGTGCTAGTTTGTCGAGTGACTGTGTAATCAACTCTTTATTAAGTTGTTCGGTTGTATCGCAAACTATCGGCTGTTGATGTGACAACCAAAACTCAATGACAGGGTAATTTGAATTCATAATAAACTGACTCGGTGTTAGCTCTACATAAATATCATCTAAGTCGTGTGTTGCTAGTAGCTGTAAGCTTGCTTGCTCGATCAACGAGTCTTTTGCTCGCATACTTTGTTGTCTAAGCCAATCGACTTGGGCTATATCAGCTACAAAAGGGTAGTTAGATAGTTGCGTTAGATCTGACAATAATATTGGATAATTATCCCCCCACAGAGCCCAGTCACCTAAATGAGGAGGCGAACATATTAATAACTCACGACAAGAATAATTAAACAGTTTTTCACCTATTAGTGTTAATACTGTCGGGAAGCTTATTGCTAATGCTTGTTGTGCTGTCGCTAATAAGTTGTTGCGATATATCGCTAAACCTCGAGGATCAAAATCGGTAACATCTACATTTTCTTTAGATGGAAATATAGTTGTAATAAGCCTTTTTTGTTGTTGTGCAACTTCTTCAAAAGCAATGTGTAATGGATGACTCTTATTCATAAGTCAATTCACTGCTATTATTCGTTTTAGTGATTATTGTTTGCATTGTGCTTTCATTATCAAATACTTGCAATGCAATTGCTCTCGCTTTATCTGCTTCAGCGACCAATGTTTGCCAACTAGGCAGATTATTATCCCATTCAACTAAGGTCGGTACTTTACCAAAGCGCTCTAACGCATATTTGTATAATCGCCATCCTTGGCTTGAAACTGCTTGGCTATGGTCATCAATAATTAATTCACCTTCATTA
>Ga0308012_10001426_pt1 | contig 12800 bp, 7 predicted proteins | sample Neamet179_FD_203133 | JGI IMG/M metagenome (GOLD analysis project Ga0308012, IMG submission 203133) | Marine microbial communities from water near the shore, Antarctic Ocean - #179 | ecosystem: Environmental > Aquatic > Marine > Unclassified | place: Southern Ocean | collected 2014-07-25 | reverse complement strand
CACTGAAGCTAAACCATCCGGGTCGGTAGCCGTTAAACCTAAAGTAAAATTACCTTCACCCGTACTTGTTGTGCGTAACGTACCACTAGCATTAGCAAAAGTAGCATTTACAACTGCATTAGGCTCTATAGTTTGGCCTGAAATTTGTTGTTCTATCACCGCAATTTCACCAGATTCTCCCTCTAATGAAATTTCAATAGCAGGGGTATCCTCAATATTATCGGCAGGAGTATTATTAATAGCTTCAGGGCTATTTTTTGAAGGGCTAGGAGGAGAGTCGCCGACTTCATCACAACCAATTAATATCAAAAGCATCATGAAGACAATAAACTTTAAACTAAGCATTATTTTTATCCTAATGGCAAAACGATTACCTTACTAAATTACAATTATTCAGCGATAACTATTCAGTAACAATTTTAAAAGAACCGCCTGAATTTACATCTTTTTGATTAATTTCATGCAAATTAAACGAGCCAATTATTTCTTCTAAGCCGTTTGAGAATGCAGCTGAAACATCGCCTGTTGCTTTGTTATCACCATGAGAAGCAAAGTTTATTCCAAGATCAAGTTGGTCAACGTTAATTAAACCAGAGAACACAGAAAACCACTGCCCTTGTTGGTCGGAGAAACTAATAGAGCCTTGAGGTATTGATGCTTGATCAAAATCAATTGTCATACCTATATTGAAACCTGTAACATCACCAACGCTCGAATGGATAACTCCTTCACCAACGTTTTGATAACTTAAGCTGCCAGTGCGTTGAGAAATCAACTCTGAAATAGGCGTATTATCCATACCTTGCAAGTTAGATTCGTTATATAAGCTAGCATAGTTAGTGGTTTCATCTGGAGTTGTCAGGTAGCCGCTAAGGTTGCTGATTTCAGTATTACCTCCCGCTAATGCAATGCTATTTTCGTTGAGAGGGCCTATTTTTTCATTCTCTTTCTTTGACGATGTACTTTTCTCTATAGGCATTGAAATTTCTACAGGCGCTTGGGTTAATAAGGTTACTTGGCCTGTAGGACTTACCGAGGCAAAAGAATAATTTTCATTTTCGCCGAGAGATAACACCTCTTTATTGAGTAGCTTAATATCAATATCGCCACTAAATACGCCAAAAAACACATCATTTTCCGTTACCTGAACAGCAAAGTGCGTTCCTCTAATGCCGATACTACCAACGGGGGTATTCACTTGGTAATCACCACCTGATTTTTTGATCAGGCCACTAATTGAACGTAAACCGCCACTGACTACCTCTAAAGTGGCAGATCCTTTATTCTCGTATTGGTTAAATTCATAATTACTAATCTTTATATTTGTACTTTCTTTTAAGGTAATTAATCCGCCATCGGACATACTAAATTGTGCTTTGCTTTTTAGGCCTGTAGTAATAGTATCGACACTAAATATTTTTGAACGCCGTTTTAATTTTCTTTTTTGTTCATCGGTATTATTTGTTGCATTGACTTCCCCTTTGGCCAATATTGTTTTTCCTGCAATATTGGCCATTACCTGCATGGGTAATGAAAATAAGCTAAGAAGGAAAAATATAGAACATATTGCTTTGGGTAAAGCCTTTAAAGGATCAGAACTGTGATAGGTAGCACTGAACATAGTTTACTCCTAAAAATCAAAACTGGCGGTTAAACCAATATCGATACGTTGATATGAAAACAGAGACAAATTACTATCTCTATCTTGAATGTTGGCATTAAGTCGATATGACCAAGCGTCAGATACTTTAAATTGCAGCATGCTTGTAAACATAAAAAAATCATCTACTTGTTGGGTCAAATAATATGGATGTAAGCCTCCATATGTCTGGCGTTGCCAACTTAACGAAGTGGAAAGCAGCCACTTTTTATCAAATAACCATAAGCTATTAAAATTAAATGTATTTGACGTACTACTATTGTGCTGACTTTGCATTAATTGACTTTCTTGCTCCAAATAACTCACTGAAGCAGAGTGTCGCCAGTTGCCAATGAAGTATTGCCCCGTAACGGATAATGATAAATCATCAGTGTCTAAATAGTCATTAACATCATTTTGGGTTTGTCCTAAAGAAAGATCTCCTGACACAACCCACTGCTTATTTATGTACTTTTTTATGCCTGTATTGAAACTTGCTTGGGTTCGGTAATAATCACCTGAAAACCATAACGGTTTCAAACTGACGCCAACCGATGCATCGAAGTAATTAAATTGTTGTAGATAACTTAATGAGCCTTCAATAGTTATTCGGTTGTAGTCCGTTTCATTCATAAATTGATGTACATTAGTTTGCGTAAAAAATAATAATTTTGATTTTTGTGTGAGCGTTTTACTACCACTTAATAAATAAAATAGAGATAAATAATTATCACTATTTTCTTTACTGGCATCATCAAGTAAAACATTAGCTCCGAGGAAAGGTAAAAATATATTATCTTCATCTACACCAGCATTAAGATTAGAGTCGTAACCTAGTACGGCACTAAATTGTTGTTGATAATAGAGTGATTGTTTTTCTAGCCGCATTTGTGCTGTTTTTTTCAAGTTATTCGTTGCAGAGACAAGTTCTTTTGGAAGGGAGGGGTGGCTCACCAATGCATCACACAATTGCATTGTCGCCTGATAGTTTTTCATCATTAAGTAAGACTTTGCTAGGTAATATTGTGCATCTAACCATTGGGGTTTATTAGCAACGACTCTTTCAAAAGCAAATACGGCCAATTCAACGTTATAATTATTTAAAGCAGAAATACCATAAAGAAAATCGAAGTCAGCATCACCTAAGTAATCGTCAGCATGTAATTGGGCTACCTGCCAAGCGCTAACAAAATCTTTTTTTTGAATGTTATCTTTTAAGATTTTAAATTCGTTACTCTTAACAAATTCCTGTGCCATGACAGCACGAGTAATAAATAAAAAAAAGAGTATGGTCATGATTATATTTTTCACTAATGGCTTGCTCCATTTTTGTAATCAATAATTTAATCTGACCAAAACTTCATATTCCAAAAGGAATCGTTAGCCATTATTTACACCTTGTAGCTATTGAGTATTGTGTACAACCAGTAAATTGCAAACATCAAAAAGTGTTATTTGATGTAAATATATATTGGACTAATAGTTTTTCACACAACCTCGGAGTTGTTCTTAGGCATTGCACTCTTTAATATAGGATGATTTGGTATATACCCGTTACCATTCAAGATGCAGGTTTCAGAGTGCTTGAGAGATTTCAATTCAAGGCACTGTGATGAGATAATGGTTATTCAGGAGAATAGCTCCTGCATTCTCTTAATAAGCTACATCCTTGTAGCGTCCTTATAAATCACAGTAACGATGAAGTGATATTGCTCAAGCGCTTCTGCGATGGGTTTAAAATGACTTTAAGCGGCGTTAAATAATCAAAACATAGAGTGACTATGCTTTAATTATTCTCCTTGCCTAAAGTTATTTTAATTCCCACTGAAATCCTGCACTTTGAATGGTAACGGGTATATACCCATCACACCTCAAGATGCAGATTTCAGCAAGTCGATAAAGGGTTAGGTACAAGGCATTGATTGACGAGAATAATTATTCTATTTTCTAAATCAATAACGCCGTAGATGACCCTTGACCAACGGGAGCATCTTGAAGTGTAATGGGTATAGAGTAATAACTTGTAGTAAGGAAGCTTATGCCGTGTAACTAGATAATTTAAAACGGATAATATCCCCCCTTTTTTAAGGTCACAGACTATAACTCTACGATGAACAGAGTTGGCATGAATACAATAACTGATTTTCATCAAAGAAACTTAAGACTGAGTTTTCTACTTTTAGTACTGATACTTTCGATAAGAGGAAATATCTAACTTTAACTTACACTGTATTGATCTTTCTCGTATTGATAAAAATATTAATATTTAGAGCGCACTTGAGGCTTTAAATACTTTCATAAGATGTTTTACATAACCGATGTTATCTTTTTCCTGACTTTCTACAACAAGCCCTAATGGAGCGGACTCTATTAAACGAGAAAATTCTTCTACGGAAATATCAATATTTTTCAGGGTCATACGCTTCTCAGATAATTCTTTTTCTATTCTAAAGCTAATACTTTCGCGCACTCTAATTATATTTTTATGAATAATATCTAGGCAATAACTTTGTCCTGCATGCAACAAGTCTGTACGAACAATCGAGCTTGAGATTTCTTCAAACATCCCGCCACATCGATTCAATATAAAAGATTCCGTTTCCGCCCAAAAATCACCTTCAGATTGAACATACCGCTCTAAAAAGCCATAATTATCATGTATATGCTTTTCAACTACTGATCGAAAAATATCTTCTTTAGATTTAAATTGTTTATGTATTGTGACACGAGATATTTCAGCATATCGGCCGATCATAGAAATATTGGCCGCGGCATAACCGTGTTGAAAAAAGCACTCTTTCGCAGAGGTAAGTATTATATCTGTTGAGCTAGGCAAAGTTTTAAGTCTCATATTCTTAAATAACAAATAAATGTTAACGCACATTAATTATATGCGCAACAAGTTTACACTTATTGTAAACATGTAAACTTGTTGCTATGATTCCTTTACTTACTTTAGATAGGTGTAAATTACCTATACTCATATAGATTTTGGAGATCGCGTGAATCGAATTTTAATTACTGTTTTACTCCTATGTATAACCGCTTGTTCTAAGCCAGCAGAAGAAGCTAAAGCATTGGAGCCAATGGTTGTTCAGCTATTCAAATCTGAGCAAGTAAACTTAGTGAGTGAATATGAATTTCCAGCTACGGTGTCAGCCGTTAAAAATGTTGATTTAAAATTTGAAGTATCAGGCCGATTAATTTATGCCAACCTTGTTGAAGGTAGTACTGTAGCTAAAGGGCAAGTTCTAGCGCGAATAGACCCTAGCCCATTTGAACGTCGTGTAGCTGAAGCTAAAATCCGCTTTAAAGACGCCATTCGAGATCAAGAGCGAATTCAAGAAATGTTTAAAAAGAATGTTGCTTCTCAAAGTGCTCTAGACAGTGCTAAATCTCAATATTCAATTACCGAGCTAGCGCTTGCCACTGCGAAGCAAGACCTAAGTTATTGTACGTTAAAAGCACCGTTTGATGTGATAGTAGGTACAAGGCATATTGATAACAATAGTTATATTTCTGCTGGTGATACTCTTGCAAGCTTACAAGATAGATCAAAACTTTATTTCAATTTTGATGTTCCTGAAAGGGTTATGACAGCCAACGCTGGTAGACGTGACATTAAAGCAACTGCACATATTATTGGTCAAGATGAAGTATTTGATATTTATTATGTTGAGCATGAAACAACGCCAAACCCCGTAACGCAAACTTATGGGGTAACTTTTTCTACCCATGGAGAAGTTGACAACTTATTTTATCCGGGCTCGAGAGCCAGTGTTAAAATTCAAAATAATGTCGAAAATAAAAGTGCCATCTTAATTCCAATCAAAGCACTTATGGGGGATAAAAAGAAAGGCTTTACAGTATGGCGTTACAACGTATCAACCAATGATGTGAATTCTGTTAACGTGAAAATAGCAAGTTTAAACGGAGAGTTTGCTGTTATAGAAAGTGGCCTAAAAACAGGAGATAAAATTGTCTCTGCCGCAGTAAATCAGATGAGTGAAGGGTTGAAGGTTAAAGAGTATAAGGCAGATTATTAATATGGACATTGCTCATTATTCATTAAAAAAACCTGTAAACATATGGCTAATCGCCCTTTGCTTTGTTATTGGTGGTGTAATTGCCATGGGTAAAATAGGTCGATTAGAAGACCCTGCATTTACAATTAAACAAGCGGTTATCTTTACGTATTACCCTGGGGCCAGTGCTGAAAAAGTTGAAAAAGAAGTTACAGAGCAAGTAGAAATTGCATTACAACAAATGTGGCAACTTGATAAATTAAACTCTGTAAGCAAGCCTGGATTTTCCCGAATTACCATGGAAATAAAGTCTAATATTAAGGGGCATGAGTTACCACAAGTATGGGACGAACTAAGAAAGCGATTAAGCGATATCGAAGGCTCCTTACCCTTAGGCGCTAGTGCTCCCGTTGTTGTAGATGATTTTGGTGATGTTTATGGTATTTATTATTCACTTTCAGCTCCCGACTATAGTGCTTACCAAGTCCGAGAGTTTTCTCGCATAATTCGTCGAGAATTATTGACGGTCGATGGTATTGCTAAAGTCCAAGTGAAAGGTCTGATTAAAGAGCAGATAGTCGCTGAAATAGATAATTATAAAATTGCTGGATTAGGTCTTTCTTTCCCTGAAATTAAACAAGTTTTAGCCAGTAATTTAAAACCCTTTGTCGGTGGTCGACTTTATGTGGGTGATAAACAAATTCGCATTCCCGTTGAAAGCTCTACTAATCGAGTTGAAGAAATAGAGAACTTAGCGATTGTTATTCCAGGAAAAAACGCTTCGATTAAAATAAAAGATATAGCCAATATAACTCTTCAACCTGTTGATATACCGAGTGGTTTAACACGATACAATGGCAACCCCGCGATTACTTTAGGGATCTCGGCACTTAATGATATAAATATTGTTAAGGTTGGCGAAGAAATCGAAGCAAAGCTTGAACAAGTTCTCAAAGGTTTACCTGCAGGTATCAGTGTTGCTTCAATCTATAACCAAGCTAAAATTGTGGACGAATCAGTCGAGGGATTCATTTTAAATTTAGAAATATCTGTCGCTATTGTCACCATAGCATTATGTGTTTTTATGGGCTGGCGTTCAGGTATTGTCGTTGGAGGCACGCTTTTAATTACCGTACTCGGCACAGTATTAATAATGTGGCTTTATGATTTACAGCTTCAGCGGATTTCTTTGGGTGCAATGGTGATAGCCATGGGGATGCTAGTAGATAATGCCATTGTAGTTGCTGAAGGCATGATGTTGCGTATGGAAAAAGGTAAATCCGCATTAGAATCAGCCAGTTTTATTGTTAAGCGCACACAGTGGCCTTTACTTGGTGCAACCATTATTGGCATTGCTGCCTTCTCAGGTATAGGTTTGTCAGATGATTCAACGGGGGAATTCTTATTTTCACTCTATGCAGTGGTACTCATATCACTCGTCTTGAGCTGGGTAATGGCGGTAACATTAACGCCATTACTAGGTCGCTACTTTTATAAAGTCGGTCAAACAGAGCAAGAGAATGATACTCAGTCTTTTCTACATAAAGGATATTTAGCGGTACTTCGTGCAGCACTTCATTGGAGAGGTTTAACTGTTGCAGTGCTAATTGTTATTACTATTACTGCTTACGCCAGTTTTGGTTTAATTAAGCAGGGGTTCTTTCCTGCGTCTAATACTCCTGTTTTCTTTATTCATTACTGGGGAACTCAAGATTCTGATATTAGAGCAACAGAAAGGCAAATGAAAGCTGGCGAGAAGTTAATAATTGATACTGAGGGGGTTGAGTCATTATCAACTTTTATTGGTGAAAGCTCAGCTCGATTTACCTTAGTGTTCGGACCTGAAATGCCAAATGAGAGTTATGGTTTATATCTTATTCGAGCTAAAGATTCGAAAGATATTCCAAAACTTGCTCAAGAAATTTCTGACAAATTAAGAAAAAGTAACCCGAATGTTGAGTTTTTTGCTGACATGATTCAGTTTGGGCCAGGATCTGGTGCAAAAATACAAGCCAGATTTTCAGGAAACGATCCTGAAATCTTACGTAGTTTGTCTGAAAAAACTAAGAAAATATTTCGAGAAGATGGTCTGATTCGAGATGTAAGAGATGATTGGCGAGAAAAGGGAATAGTCCTCATTCCTGAATTTGATGATAATGCAGCGGGCGTTGCGGGTGTTAGCCGTAGTGACTTTAGTGATGCAATCAAGTTTTATACTGACGGCTTAACCATTGGTCAATTACAAGATGGGGATTATTTGTACCCTATTGTAGCTAAAAACCAAAATGAGACAGGTGACAAACTATTTAATTTAAAAAATAGTTTAGTGTGGAGTAGCAGCCAACGAACTTATATTCCCTTTAAGCAAGTGAGTGGAAAATTTGTTTACCAAAGTGAGGAGCTACTCCTTAACCGCCGTGACCGCGTTAGAACAATATCTGTTAAGGCTGAAGCTGGTTTTCAAGAAACTACGGGTGAAGCCTTTACACGCATTAAACCCCTTATTGAAGCGATTGAATTACCCGATGGTTATAGCTTGGAATGGGGTGGCGAATATGAGTCTTCTCGTAAAGCACAATCGGCATTAGGTAAAGGCTTACCTTTGGGCTTTCTGGTAATGTTTATTATTAGTGTCTTACTTTTTGGTAGAGCTAGACAGCCACTTATTATTTGGTTAATTGTGCCTATGGCTGTTGTAGGGGTTGTTGCAGGATTATTGTTAGCAGATATGCCATTTGGTTTTATGTCGTTATTAGGCTTTTTAAGTTTATTTGGTATGCTGATTAAAAATGCCATCGTTCTACTTGAAGAAATTGATTTACAAATTGATGAAGGCAAAGAGAAAGCGAAAGCGATAGTTGAGGCAAGTTTGAGTCGTTTAAGGCCAGTATCACTTGCAGCTATTACAACTATTTTAGGTGTCATGCCTCTCGTTTTTGACCCGTTTTTTGCTGATATGTCAGTAACTATAATGGGTGGATTAGCATTTGCTACTGTTCTGACTATGATAGCCGTACCTGTTCTTTATAGTATTTTTTATAAAATAGAAGTGAAGAAAGAGCACACTAAATAGTAACCACTATCAATAAAATTAAAGGTAGCTTACAAGAATAATTATTGATCTTGTAAGCTGTCTCTTAAATTTACATTCCCCTCTTTGCTTGCTTTAATTATTAAAAAGCAGTGCTTCCGTAAAAATATAAGAGTGCTGGTATTATTGCTATATTCTTTTCAAAGGTGCTAGAATTAAAGAACTGTTAATTATCTACTTATTGGATAATTCATATTTTAATTTAAGTTAATTGAATAAGATAAGTGATGCTTGTGGCTCCTTTTATAAATAAAACAATGATGGTGATATTGCTTAGTTTGATCTTTATTGGTCAATCGACAGCATCAATGATGATGTTTTATTCTATGACAAGTAACATGGCAAACATGCAATCTATCGCAGAGCCTGACAACACAACTCATAATATGAACAATGTGAGTCAAACGCCTAGTTGTCATCAAGATGAAACCACTGTAGCTACTATTAATATATCTAATGATAAAATGCCTAATGACCCTATAGATATGGCATCAGAAGATTGCTGCGCACAAGAATGTGATTGTTTAACAACAGGTTGCGCAACCACGTCGCTATTTATAGCCAGCTTTAACCACGTGACTGAATTTATCACCCCGAATAAAATACACTCACCAAAAAAATCAATTACTCGTAATACGCTTTCCTCCCTTTATAGACCTCCCATACTGAGCTAATCACAGTCTCATTACGTCTAAAATTTCACAAATTTATAACAGGATCTGTGATTGATTAGGCAGTTTCGATTAAATATACATTTCCATAATAAAATTAATACGTTAACTATTTATTTAGTTACCAATAATACGCTTAGTAATCCGCAATAATTTTTTGCCAAGCGTGGAGAGAAACAATGCACGGTTACAAAAACACCAACGACACTGCGAAAAAACCAGTATTTAGCATCGTAATAGCTATAGTGGCAGGGCTAATTATTGGTGTAGTTATCACTTTATATATAGCTCCCCATTTATCTTTTAAAACAAATATCAGTGCTGATTCCAGTAAAAAAACAGAGGAAAATAAGCCTTTGTACTGGGTAGCCCCAATGGATGCAAACTACAGACGAGATCAACCGGGGCAATCGCCTATGGGTATGGATTTAGTCCCCTATTACGGCAGTCAAACCAGTAGTAATAGCGCCAACACAAAAGATGAAGGCGTTGGTACCATAAAAATATCACCCAGTGTGATTAATAACTTAGGTGTGCGCACTACAACGGTTACTCAAGCGGTACTAAATACCAAAATAGAAACTGTGGGTTACGTCACTTACGATGAAGATAAACTAGCCCATATTCATCCACGTATTGAAGGTTGGATTGAAAAACTACACATAAATGCCATTGGCGATCCGGTTAAAAAAGGCCAACCTCTTTATGACATTTATTCCCCAGAGTTAGTTAATGCGCAAGAAGAGCTGCTGCTAGCATTAGATAGTAGTATTACCCGTTTAATATCTTCGGCTGAAAATCGACTTCTTGCCTTACAAATACCTCAAAAAACGATTAATGCGATTAAAAAAAATAAAAAGGCGTTACAAAGTGTCACCTTTTATGCGCCACAAGCAGGAGTTATTGAAAGCTTAACAATCAGAGAAGGATTTTACGTAAAACCCGAAACGATGATGTTATCGATAGTTGATTTATCACAGGTCTGGGTGAAAGCAGAAATTTTTGAGAGCGATGTTGCTAAAGTCGAGATGGGTGATAATGCGATTATGCGTTTAGATTCTTTACCTTCAAAACAATGGCAAGGTAAAGTTGAACATGTCCACCCTATGCTCAATCCAAAGACGAGAACAGGTATCGTTAGATTACATTTTGATAACCAATATGGTGATTTAAAACCTAACATGTTTGCCCAGATTTCTATCTCCATAAATGACAACGAACCTGTTTTACAAGTCCCTAAAGAAGCCGTTATTCGTACAGGAACTCAAGACAGAGTAGTGCTCGCGTTAGGCGATGGCTACTTTAAATCCGTGGCGGTAAAAATTGGTCGTTTTGATCGCAATAATATCGAAATTCTATCGGGTCTTTCTGAAGGTGAAAAAGTGGTGAGTTCAGCACAATTTTTACTTGATTCGGAATCAAGTAAAAGCTCCGATTTTAAACGCATGGGCGCGGAAGAAGAAAGTGATAACGAAGTGGTTTCTGCAACTGTGCATGGCACCGTCACCTCGGTGATGACCGATCACCGCATGGTTACTATCGACCGAGAAGCCATTGAAAAATGGAACCGTAAAGCTGCTAGTGTCGATTTTATCGTTAGTAAATCAGTTGATATGTCACTTTTTAGTGTCGATACTTATTTGATGTTTACCTTCGAAATTCAAGACGGTGAATTTATTATTGTTAACGTAAAGAATAGCGCAACGGTTCACACCATGCCTATGAATAAAAATCAGATGATGAAACAAGATACTTCACATACCATGCCCGCAATAATGCAGCAGGGAGAACACTAATGATTGCTGCCATTATTCGTTGGTCGGTAGGCAATCGTTTTTTCGTCATACTCGCCACTATGATTTTAGTCGGTGTTGGCCTTTATTCAGTTAAAAATACCCCTGTTGATGCGCTGCCTGATTTATCAGATGTGCAAGTTATCATCAAAACTAGCTACCCTGGACAAGCACCACAAGTGGTTGAAGATCAAGTTACTTACCCGCTAACTACTGCCATGTTATCAGTACCTGGCGCGGTCACTGTTCGTGGGTTTTCATTTTTTGGCGATTCTTACGTTTATGTTATTTTTGAAGAAGATACCGACCTTTACTGGGCACGTTCGCGCGTATTAGAATATTTAAGTCAGGTGTCACCTAACTTACCTAGCGATGCAAAACCGCAATTAGGCCCTGATGCTACTGGCGTAGGCTGGGTTTATCTTTATGCCTTAATAGATAAAACAGGACAACATGATTTAAGCCAATTGCGTAGTTTACAAGATTGGTTTTTAAAATATGAACTACAAACAGTAAAAGGTGTTTCCGAAGTCACTGCACTAGGCGGCATGGTTAAGCAATATCAGGTGCAGGTAGATCCTGACAAATTACGTGCTTTTGGCATTCCTTTGTCACTTATTCAAACTGCCATCAAACAAGGCAATCAAGAGATTGGTGCTTCAGTGGTTGAAATGGCGGAAGCAGAATACATGGTGCGTGCAACGGGTTACCTAAAAGGCGTTGAAGATCTGGAAAATATCCCGCTAGGGGTTAATAAAAATGGCACACCACTCTTACTTAAAGATGTTGCAGAAATAGGTACGGGTCCGCAAATGCGCCGTGGTATTGCTGAGCTTAATGGTGAAGGTGAAACCGTTGGCGGCATTGTGGTAATGCGCTTTGGTGAAAATGCACAACAAGTTATTAATCGCGTAAAAACTAAACTTGAACAGTTGAAAAAAGGCCTACCTAAAGGTGTAGAGATTGTTACCGTTTATGACAGGTCGGCGTTAATTGAACGAGCCGTAAGCAACTTGGCAATGAAGTTGTTAGAAGAGTTTGCTGTTGTTGCGTTAGTCTGTATTATTTTTCTCTTTCATTTGCGCTCTTCTTTAGTGGTAATCGTTAGTATCCCTGTTGGTATTTTAACGGCATTTATTGTTATGCATGCTCAAGGGCTAAACGCCAATATCATGTCGCTTGGTGGCATTGCCATCGCCATTGGTGCAATGGTTGATGGCGCTATTGTCATGATTGAAAACATGCACAAACACATGGAAAAATTGCCTACAGATCAGGTATTATCAAACGAGAGACGATGGCAAATAGTAATCGACTCCGCCAGTGAAGTGGGACCGGCATTATTTTTTAGCCTACTTATTATTACCGTTAGTTTTGTACCCGTGTTTACCCTTGAGGCACAAGAAGGCCGAATGTTTTCACCACTGGCATACACTAAAACTTATGCGATGGCAGCAGCGGCTGCTTTAGCTATTACCTTAGTGCCCGTATTAATGGGTTATTTTATTCGCGGTAAAGTACTCGCTGAGCATAAAAATCCTGTAAATAAATTTTTGACCGCATTATATTTGCCCGTGCTCA
>Ga0308012_10001424_pt1 | contig 12814 bp, 10 predicted proteins | sample Neamet179_FD_203133 | JGI IMG/M metagenome (GOLD analysis project Ga0308012, IMG submission 203133) | Marine microbial communities from water near the shore, Antarctic Ocean - #179 | ecosystem: Environmental > Aquatic > Marine > Unclassified | place: Southern Ocean | collected 2014-07-25 | reverse complement strand
CATATGGGATTTTATCTCGCTTGCATCATTCACTACACCGTTTTTCAGAATGGTTATAAGTTTATCAAGTTCATCGTTTTCTCTAAATATTTGAATAGAAAAAGCTGTCATTAAACTATTGCAATAGGTGATCATTTTGTATTTAGGTGCTGTTAAATATACATTTAATTTCTCTAGTGTATCTAATAATTGTTGATCTTTTTCATCGATAGTTTTTGGATCAACTATTTCTTTCAGTATGTCGACATTAACTATTTTTTCTATCAAGCCTGCTGCTGGTAGTTTCAATTTTTCATTGTATTGAAAGTTGATGTTAGGTAGCAAGAAGGAAGTACTTGCTGTTTTGTATAGTGGATGATTTAAAGATACTTGATAAATGCTAGGTTGAATCCCAAAGAAACCAGAAAGCCCAGGAGTAACTTGGGTTATTAAATCCAAAGATCGCAGAATTTTGGTTAGGCGTTGTATTTTAGCCACTTTAAATCCAACAAGATTAGATAAGTTACCTCTAGTTAGGCCTAGTATCACTCCATATTGGTTAGCCTGATTTAGCAATACCTCTAACAAAAGTACACAGTCATCAGTATTAACCGCATATCGCTTATCTTCTTCTGGCAATGCATGTGTTTCGTAAAGCTCCTTTAAATTTGTTTTAAAGTCGTCGCTTTGAATTCGAGCTATTAATTCTTGATGGGCCGAGTTGGCAGGTGCGAATGAATTTACTAATTTAACGCCAACTTCAGATATATGATATCTATATTTCGCTACACCCTTATCCTTAAAAATATCATCAACTTTTTCCTGAATAACAAAACTAGACTCAACTAATAACTTTAAGTATTTACTAACCGTAGATGGCGGCATGGTAAAATTGTCAGCAATTATTTTGTGAGGAACAGAGAAAGTAAGATCCGGATAATGTGCTAATAGTTTCCTTAAAAAGAGCTGAGGCTTTGCTCCTACAATACCTTTTTTCATATTCATTTCTCAGTAATTAATGTTCGATATTCCAGTAAATATAATGAAGCACTAGCACTAAAAACACAAATAAACTATAGTTTATTAATATCGCGTATTAATTTGCGTATTTGTACGCATTTAATTAAGGGCGGATATGACCAAAAGCAGAATCAGACTATCCAAGTGGGATGAGACTTGGTTAAGTGAAGCAAATGAAGAGAAGTGGAGTTATGTTCTGGAATATATTCGAGCTAAATGGCCCGTGGAATTTGCTCAAGACATCCCCCCACTTTGGAGTGGTAATAAACAAGATTTTGTTCGTGATTTGTATGATCGACTATTACAGGCTAACCAATTGGATGCTAGAAGCATTGTTCGAAAAACTAAAGAAGCTTGGCGTAGTAATAAACAAAGTACATTGCGTAAAAACTCTGGTAACTACACTCATGTAAAGCTGACTGCTTCTGATAGAAATAAAATGCGAAAACTGGCTGATGAAGTAGGTTTGTCATCTGTCAGTGATGTAGTTTCGGCAATATTGAATGATGAATACAAAGAGTTACTCGTCTTTAAAAAGTCTGCAAAAGAAGCTAAGTCCATTGAAACTAAAAACAAGATGGTGCAGATCAAAAGAAATTCGATAGTTGATGTTATTAGTAACTCAAAATTTAATAAAATGAAGGGAATTAATGAGAAGCTAGAGGCAGAGTTGAAAGTAGCTCATCAAAACCTAGCTTTAGTGTCAGAAGTTTTTTCTGAACAACAAGTTCTTTTAGAGCGTTATACTGACAAGTCGATTGAGGCTTTAACCGAAGATGAAATCAAACAAGCTCGTGAGTTGGCTGATGAAATGAGTAAATCTTTAAACAAAAGTAGATTGTCTAAATCACTTGCTAAATGAAACAAGGCATCTCAATGCTTTAACTGGTGTTGAATTAGCTCCCAATAAAGCTGGTAAGCCTCACGTTGCTCATCCAGCCAATCATGCTTATTATAAATAGCCATAACTCCACCAAGCACATGGCCAAGCATATTTTCAGTTACATGCGGATGAACTTTATTTTCGCTAAGCCTGGTCGAAATTGTACGTCTAAAGTCATGTGGCACGAATGGTTCAAATTTAAGATGGTTATTCATTCTCTGTACAAAACGGTTAATTGAATGAGGAGTTAGCGGAGCCCCCTTTTTATCACCCTCTATGAGGTGTTTACGATCTTTACCGTAAATAAGGTCTAGCTGTTTTATTAGCTCAATGCTTTTATCACTAAGTGGTCGTCTAATAGCTTTTTTAGTTTTTGAACGATCTTTAGGCAAAATCCATAGCGCATCATCTAAATCAAACTCACTACGGTTCGCTTCACGGATTTCACTATTTCTAGCTCCTGTTAGAATGAGCAATTGAACACATATTTTACACTTAGGTGTAGATTGACTTGATTCAATTTGTCGCCATAGCCCAGCAACTTCCTTCCACTCTAGTACGCGTTCCCTTCTCGTGTGATGAGCCCCTATAGCTTTAATAGGAATATCCAAGCAATGTGAGTTCTCTATTTCACCTCTAGATTTTGACCATCTTACAATCGTTTTAATTCGTTTTAATATACTGCCTGCATTGCTAGCACTAGTAGTTTCCCTAATATCATCGAAAAACTTAATCCAATCTAAATATTTATAGCGTTCAACATCAATATTCGCATTTGGTTTAACATATTTTTTATAGAATGATTCGTATAAAACTATTGTTTTAGGTGATAGTTCTTTGAGTGCGTATTTCTCCATAAAGTCACAACAGAGTTCCCCTAACAACCGCCCTTCCTGATTGCGAGTAGCATAACTACGAGGATCAAGCCCTTCTTGTAAGGCCTGCCGATATTCACAAGCTTTAGCTCGAGCATCTGATAGTTTGATATCAGGATAACGCCCTACTTTTATTCGTTGTTGCTTACCGCGCCATCTAAAGCGATAATTAAATGAAATGATTGCATTGCGTGTGATCCTAACGGTTAATCCATCACGATCAGCTAGCTCAGTTTTACCTTCGTAAGGAGCTTTAATGTTTCTTAGTTTGCTATCTGATAATGACATAGGTTCTTACTCAATAATTAAAATCCGTCTATGGGCACATCTTACATTTTTATGATGCACATTACGATGCACACTTTTGAATTAAGAACAAAAAACATCTGTGGATTTACACGGACAACAAATAAAGTTAAATAATTATAAAACATAGAGTTAAACAACAAAAGCCATGAATAATAAAACACCTGTGAACACCAGCGAACAACCTAGTATTTTGTGGCACGATTATGAAACATGGGGTATATCTCCAAAGTTTGATAAACCTTCACAATTTGCAGGTATTCGAACTGATCTCGACTTAAACATTATTGGCGAACCCGAAATGTTTTATTGCCAACCACCTGTTGACTATTTACCCCAACCTGAAGCCTGTTTAGTTACTGGTATTACACCACAAAAAGCACAGCGAGAAGGCTTATCTGAAGCACAATTCGCTGAGCGTATTCATAATTTATTTTCAGTGCCTAATACTTGTGTTGCTGGCTACAACAGTATTCGCTTTGACGATGAAGTAAGTCGCTATTTATTTTACCGTAATTTTTATGACCCTTATGGGCGTGAATGGCAAAACGGTAATAGCCGTTGGGATATTATTGATATGGTACGCGCTTGTTATGCACTGCGCCCTGAAGGTATTAATTGGCCAACCGTTGAGCGTGACGGTGAAGAGGTAGTTAGTTTTAGGTTAGAATTATTAACAGCCGCAAATGACATTAATCACGCAGCCGCCCATGATGCAATGAGTGATGTTTACGCAACCATTGCAATGGCTAAATTAATTAAAGAAAAGCAGCCTAAACTTTATGATTTTATTTTTAATTTAAAAAGTAAGAACGAAGTTAAAGCATTAATTAATACGGCTGAAATGACGCCAATAGTACATACATCAAGTAAAGTATCATCTGCTCACGGTTGTACTAGTTGGTTTGCACCAGTTAGTTATCATCCTGTTAATAAAAATGCGATTATCTGTGTTGATTTAGCACGCGATATTTCCCCTTTATTAACTCTGAGTAGCGAAGAAATAAAAGCCCGTTTATATACACGTTATGATGATCTCGCACCTGATGAACTACCAATACCAGTAAAACTTATCCACGTAAATAAATGCCCCGTTATTGCGCCTGCAAAAACACTGTTACCTGAAAATGCTGAGCGTTTAGCCATACCGAGAGATCTCTGTTTAGAAAATTTGACCTTACTTAAAAAGCATGCAGAACTTAGAGATAAATTAAGTGATGTTTTTGCTACGTCAGATTTTGATAATGATAACGTAGATGCTGAACAAGCATTATACGGCGGCAGTTTTTTTAGTCATGCTGATAAAGCCCAAATGGATATATTACGAGGCTTATCACCTGAGCAATTAGCTAATCATCCGTTTAAATTTCAGGATGAGCGCTTAACCATTTTACTTTTTCGCTATAGAGCAAGAAATTATCCGCATACTTTATCAACAGAAGAACAACAAAAGTGGGAGCAATATTGCCAGAATAAACTGCAGTATGGCGGTAAAGGGATCTTATCAATTGATGAATTTATGATGAAAATTGAAAACCTTGCTCATGAACATGAAGAAAACAAAACTAAAATGTCAGTACTTAAAGCCTTATATGAATACATTCAAGGGTAATTATATTTGTTTATTGTTCGTTATATAAAAATCGCTATTTAAACCCTATTAAATACTGTAATAAAATATAAGTAAGGCCTTAATAATGAAAATAATATAGGCCTTATTTTCATTTTTGTAGATAATGATATAACTCAGCGTTTAAGGCGTGAGATCAAACTCGACGTATCCCATCGGCTCCCTCCATTTTTCTGAATTTCCTGATAATAACTATCAAGTTGCTTAGTTATCGTTAAATCAGCCCCTAATTTATCCGCTTCTTTAAAGGCAATAGCGAGATCTTTTCTTACCCAATCAACAGCAAAACCAAAATCGAATTCTCGCATACACATTGTTTTTCCTCGATTATCCATTTGCCAAGAGCCTGCTGCACCTTTACTGATAGTATCAAGTAATTTGTCTGTATCTAACCCTGCTTTTTGGGCAAAGTTAAGTCCTTCGGCTAACCCTTGTACTGTATTAACAAAGCAGATTTGGTTAACCATTTTCGCTAACTGGCCAGATCCAACAGGCCCCATAACTTGACTAAAACAAGAAAATGCGGCAATAACTGGCTCCGCTTTATTAAAAACAGCATCATCACCACCAACCATAACCGTAAGAGTACCGTTTATAGCACCCGCTTGGCCTCCAGACACAGGTGCATCTAAAAAGTATTGGCCATTTTTATACGCAATAGCGCCGAGTTCGATAGCAAGCTCGGCTGATGCGGTAGTATGATCAATAAAAATACTACCTTTTGGAAGCCCTGCAAAAATACCTTCAACACCTAAAGACACTTGCCTTACGTCATCATCATTACCAACACACACAAAAGCAATATCACAGCCTGCTACCGCTAATGCTGGTGTTGTAGCAACATCCCCCTTAAACTCTTCCTGCCAAGCGACTGCTTTGTCGTTATTACGATTATAAACACAAACTTGATGACCTGAATTTTTTAAATGTCCTGCCATTGGATAGCCCATAACACCCAAACCAATAAATGCTACTTTCATATTAAAACCTTAATCCGTTAATGTTATTTAAGTTTCTTTAAGCTAATTTAAGTTAAATTAATTTTTTGCTTTTCTCTAGCATATTATAATCTAACGTAAAGTGACCAATTTGCAATAAACCCATTTTAATTTACAATGCCAACTAAGCAAGAAATTATATAATACATATCCCAAAACGATTCATACATTACCGTAAACAGGCATTATGTTGGCTTTAAAATAAGCATAAAGGAGAGTACAAATGAGTAATATTTATCAATTTTCAGTTAAAAAAAATAATAATGACGTCATTGAGTTAAGTCAGTTTGCCAATAAAGTCATACTCATTGTTAATACAGCAAGCCACTGTGGTTTTACCCCTCAGTATGAAGGTTTACAATCACTGTATGACAATTTACATGAAAAAGGTTTAGAGGTTTTAGCCTTTCCTTGTAATCAATTTAAACAACAAGAAAGTGGCAATAATGAAGAAATACAACAGTTTTGTGATTTACAGTTTAATATTAAATTTCCATTATTTTCTAAAATAGATGTAAATGGTGATAATACTCACCCTCTATTTTCTTACTTAAAACAACAAGCTCCAGGAATTTTAGGCTCTAAGTCAATTAAGTGGAATTTCACTAAATTTTTAGTGAACAGACAAGGCCAAGTGATAAAACGTTATGCGCCAAGAACAAAGCCAGAATCAATAATAACGGATATTGAAAAACTATTATAAAAACTGTTCTTTTTGTCAGATTTTACGTTGGTTTTAACTGTCGACTGAAATCCGCGTAGTATTAAAATATTAAACAAGTCTCTAGCGTAGAGTGAATTCAGGTATTAAAAATAGCTCTCCATAAATAAAAAAGCCGTACGTTAGTTATAACATACGGCTTTTTTATGCGGCGTGTACTATTAATATAAAGCGATAAATTTACAGGCTTATATTAAAGATAAAGATAAAGATAAAGATAAAATTATAATGCGAAAAGCGCATTATGTAATCTTTCAACAGCCGTATTAGCATCTTTTTCATCAACTAAAAAGCATAAGTTATTCGCACTTGCACCGTGACAGATTAAACGCATATTAATGTCTGTTATGGTATCAAAAATACGCTTACCTACGCCGTTAGCAGAGGTTAAGCCATTACCAATAACAGCGACTAATGATAAACCATGCTCTACCGTAACTTCACACAGTTGTTCTAATTCCGCTACAACCGTATTAGTAATCATTGATTGTGTTGAACCAACGGGATTATCAAAGGTTAACGCGACACTAATCTCACTTGTCGTTATTAAATCAACACTCAACTCATGCTTAGCTAAAATACCAAAAACCTTCGCTAAAAAGCCACTTGCATGTAACATAGCAGGACTTTTTACGGTTACGAGGGTTTGTTCGCGTCTTAAGGCAATTGAACGATAGGTAGGGTTAGAATCTACTTTTTTCTTAATTTGGGTTCCACCCTTTTCTGGCTCTTTACTAGAACCAACAAAAACAGGGATATTACAACGCATTGCAGGAATAAGTGTCGCGGGGTGTAATATTTTAGCGCCAAAAGTCGCCATTTCTGCGGCTTCGCCAAAACTAATTTCTTTAATCGCTCTTGCTTGGTCAGTAATACGTGGATCGGTAGTAAAAATACCAACCACATCAGTCCATATCGATAAGTTATTACCTGCTAATGCTTCTGCAAGTAAAGCTGCAGAGTAATCTGAGCCTCCACGACCTAAGGTTGTTGTATAACCTTCTGGATCCTGACCAATAAAGCCTTGTGTCACAATGACTTTATCGACTAACTTAGGCGCTAATACTTTTACACATTGAGTATTTAACAGAGTAAGATCAACAACAGCTTTACCAAACAAGCTATTAGTTTTCATCACTTGTTGAACATTAAAATATTCACCGGCAACATCAACCGATTGTAAAACCTGTGCAAAAATACGTGAACTAAATTGCTCACCAAATGACAGAATTGCATCCGTTGTTTTAGTGCTATGTTCCAATGATTGCGTTAAAGCATGGCCAGTTAATTCAACAAGTAAGTCATTTATTTCTTGGTTAAGGCTTAACTCAACGTTACTCGGTAGGTGCTGAGTGATATTGACTTGAATCGCACGAATACTTTCAACAATGTCCTTCTGCTCAGCTGCACCAATATTTTCCTGACTTAAACGAACAAGATAATTAGTTACGCCCGCACTCGCTGAAACAACAACTAAGCGTGTGCTTGTGTCATTTTTAATAATATGAGCGCAACGTAACATTGCTTGATAATCAGCAACACTGGTACCACCAAATTTAGCAACGGTTAAAGAAGGTATTGATTTTTTTGATTGTTCTGAATTCATAATTTTTCTCCCATAAAAACACTAGTTCTTATTCAGTTATGCAAGCACTATACTGAATAAAATAACTATTGGAAGAGCATGACTGAGCAGTTAACGAATGGTGTATTTTGCTCTATTTAAGAGGAAAGCAAACAGCAAAGAAACGAAACTTTTTCAGCCAGAAGCTCTCCACCTTTTGTTTGACGCCTAATTAATTTAGGCACTTGTTAACAAATACGTCAGGTGACAGCCATAAGGATTCAACCTTAGTGACCGAATATTTAAACCCACTATTAAATACTCTCGGCGATAACCTCCCTCAAAAACGGTCTTTGGAATGTGGTTCCTTTCGTTTTTTACCTAAGTTTCGCGCCTCTTCTGGTAAAGTTTTGTTTAGAGTATTAACCCTAACCAAAAAATCGAAATCATTAGACCCGAATTTTAACCATATTGCAATAGACTTTTATACGGCTATACAAAATATTTATTGGCAGCACTTTATGTTAATAGTTGCTATAGTAGAGCAATCTCAATGTTGTAGGTAGTTTAGCTAAATAATATGGATTTATTTCTCCTTAAGAAAATCATCACTGTTTTAATAATGCCGATCAATATAGTGCTCTTATTACTTATTTTTGCTTTAATTATTCATAAAAAAAAGCCAAGTAAAAGTATTAAGAGTTTATCAGCCGCTATCCTTATTCTTGTTATCAGTGCTTTTGCTCCTTTTTCAGATACCGTCATGAGCACCATTGAAAATAATTATCCCCCTTATGTAAAAACCCATGTCGCGATAGATTATATTGTTGTATTAGGTTGTAGGCATAACACTAATGATGCATTGCCCGTTACAAGTCAATTAGCTAATTGTTCATTACAACGTATGGTTGAAGCACTACGCATATATCAACTGCACCCTGATGCCAGAATTATTACTTCTGGGTATGGTGGTCATAACGCCATATCAAATGCAGAAACAGTAAAACAATCATTAGTGCTTTTAGGGGTACCTGCACAAAAAATTATTACCGAGAACTTTCCAAAAGATACAGAAGAAGAAGCTCAATTAATTGCACCTAGAGTACAAGGCACGCAAGTGATACTTGTGACAAATGCCGATCATATGCCAAGATCAATGAATTATTTTGAAGCCGAGGGGATTTATCCTATTGCTGCACCCACAGGTTTCTGGGTAAAACATCAAGAAAGTAATAAAAGTTGGGCTCACTATTTACCTAACAGTAAAAAATTACAACAAAGCACTATCGCTTGGTATGAGAGCCTAGGAATGATAGTGCAATGGTTTAAATCAGTCTTTAGCTAAGGTATTAGTATTACCTTAGCTATTAATGATAAGTATGATTTAATATTCATTAAAATAATCACTAATAATCACTAAATGATTAAACTGGATTATCAATATCAATAAAAGTTACATCAAGGCCATGCTCTTTAGCTAGATGCTCCCCTAATGCTTTTATACCGTAGCGCTCTGTTGCATGATGACCCGCTGCAAAAAAATGAATATCCATTTCATGAGCAACATGAGTTGTTTGCTCAGAAACTTCTCCCGTTAAAAAAGCATCTATCCCCTGCTCAGCTGCAAGTTCAATATAACCTTGACCACCACCAGAACACCAAGCAATGGTTTTTATTGGTTTATTGCTCGGTGCTGCTATATACAAGCATTCCCGCTCAAGAGTTTCATTGATTAACTGTGCTAACGCGACACCGCTATACGCTTGTTCAAAATTACCTTGTACTGCCACACTTAACGGGTTTCCTATTTCTAAAGGTTGCATGTTTTTAATAGTAAATAACTGAGCTAATTGTGCATTGTTACCTAATGTAGGGTGAATATCTAACGGTAAATGATAAGCAAATAAGTTAATATCATTAAGTAATAATGCCTTTATTCGGTCATGCTTCATACCACGAATAACATAAGATTCGTTTTTCCAAAAGTAGCCATGATGTACCAATATAGCATCAGCATTTTCACTTATCGCTCGGTCTATAAGTGCTTTAGACGCCGTTACACCGGTAATAACTTTAGTTATATGATCACTCCCTTGAACTTGAAGACCATTAGGCGTGAAATCTTTTATTTTATGTGGCTTTAATAAATCAGTTAGATATGTTTCTAGATCTTTACGTTGCATAAGTGGGTTCTTTTAATAAGAGTATAATGAATATCACATTGTGAATGTTGAAGCTAAAAGTAAAAAGGCATTGCCTATAAAGAATATTGTTTGTTCTGCGTATATTTCACATATTATCAATCCCCCTTACTTTACACCTTCTTTAATAATTTTATTATCGGTATCAATTAACTTTTCGGAAGTATTCATTGTGGTTACTTTGACCGGACTAAACTCAGGCCTTATTTGCCACTTAGGTTTAATTGGTGTTAAAGGTAATACACGTTTTTTCGCAACAATAACATAAACAGATCCTAAAGCAGGTAAATAGCTTTTAGCAAAAGTATGCCATTTATTGCCAACACTATCTTCAGTTAAGTTGCCCGTTAAACTAGAATGTAAACAGCGTTGATCGGCTAAAATTTCAAAGCCCATTAAATGTAACCAATCTTTAACTCGCATGGGTGAAAAAAAATGTTCGTTCCAAGGCGTTTTACTGCGTCTATGCGGTAATAAACGATTTAAACCCACAAAACTTAAGGGATTAAAGCCCGTTAGGACCAAATAACCATTAGGAATAAGGACTCTGTTGGCTTCACGTATTACATGATGAGGATCAAGCGAAAACTCTAAGGCATGACTTAACAAACAAACATCAACACTGTGTTGCTGTAAAGGTAAATCATCAATGTCGCCCACTACATGTCCTAAGCTATGGGTGTTAAGGTTGTTTTTACTACTTATATTTACCTGTTGGCTTATAGTGCACTCAGGAATATCTATTTCAGCACTTAATGCGCCAAGCTTAATTAAATAATAACCAAAAAACTTTGGCCACCATGGAGCGAGCTCTTGCTCAATAGCTTTTTTGATCACTTCGCCATTAGGTAAAGCTTGCCATGAAGTGGGATAATAAGGCTGTCGAAAAGCTAAGGCTGGTTTCATAAAAGCTTCTTTTGCTTGTTACTTTAAATATATAATAAAATTAATTCTAGTGATGGTGTTATATAATTTACTCATATTAAACACTAGCAAAAATTACGTATGTTATTTACTGAGTCTGCTTTTATTCAGTATGCTTCATAAGTATATAACGAACTACAGGTAAAATCTTATTATGACTAACACTCACTCTACTGTTACGGCAATCAGTGCCTTTAACGATAACTATATCTGGGCTATTTCTAGTGAAAATAGCGATAAAATTGCACTTGTTGATCCTGGTGATGCGAATGTTTGTATAGACTACTTACAAAGAAATGATATGACTTTATCGACAATATTGATCACACATCATCACAAAGATCATGTTGGCGGTATTAAGAAATTATTAGGGTATGCTAAAAAAGAAGCTTGGTCAGTAACGGTTTATGGACCCGCTAATGAGCGTATTGATCAACTCGATATCACATTAAAAGAAAATGATGTTGTTAACTTAACAGCACCTATGTGTCAATTTACAGTACTTGATCTACCCGGTCATACTAAAGGGCATATTGCTTATTATAACGATGCTATGGTTTTTTGTGGTGATACATTATTTTCGGGGGGCTGTGGTCGAGTATTTGAAGGTACTCCTAAACAAATGCACCATTCCCTTGCAAAGTTAGCCACCTTAACACCTGAAACGTTAGTTTACTGCGCCCACGAGTATACGCAAACAAACTTAGCTTTTGCGTTAGCTGTTGAACCCAATAACCTCGACTTGCAGAGTTATAGCGAACAAGTCAATGCAAAGCGCCAAAAAAATCAAGCGACTATTCCCACTAGCATAGGATTAGAGCGCCGTATAAACCCGTTTTTACGTTGTAATGAAATATCTATAAAGCTTGCCGCAAAATCTTTTAATAACCAAGAAACCAACAATAGCGATGAGGTGTTCACTGTTATTAGAGCCTGGAAAGATAACTTTTAGTCATTGAAGGTAGCGAGTTATTATTTAACCTGGTGATTCTAAGCAAATACTATTCAACAAAGAATAAAGCGCTTTTAGCCGACTTCTTCGGATAGTATTTTGGGCCATTTATACCGCGCTATCGCCTTTCTATGTGGAATAATTAGGTTATAAAGTCTCTGCCTTGTATAAATATCCAACCAATAAGAAAAAAACAATCTCGAAAGATCAATAATCTCTAGTTTATGAGTGAGTATTAAGGCTATTATTCGAAATATTTATATACGCCTCTATTTTCACTCTATCGTTATATATGCTAGTCTGCCGAATCGTTTTTTATTCTCGCTGATGTCACTGGTTATTCATGAAGTTTTTATTATTATCCGTTGTAGTTATTTTAACCGGCTGTCAAAGCCTTCCCTTTACAAACAGTAATGCCGAATCTGATATTACTGAAAGTACGATACAAACGGCTAACTCCGTTGAAATCAATCAAGCGCTTTTAGCTGATAATAATATTGATATAATTCATCCTATCGCTGATGTCGATTTTTATTTAAATGATACGTTAAAAAATACAGGTTTTATTAAAGAAAGTAATATTTGGCCACGTATCCGTAAACAATTGACTTTTAACATTCCAACTCAGCAACGTCTTATTACTCAACGTGATTGGTTTGCTAAACATCCAACGTATCTTAAACGTGTTGCTAAACGTGCTGAACCCTTTATTTATTATATTGTTGAAGAGTTAGAAAAAAACAACATGCCTATTGAGCTAG
>Ga0308012_10001419_pt1 | contig 12845 bp, 13 predicted proteins | sample Neamet179_FD_203133 | JGI IMG/M metagenome (GOLD analysis project Ga0308012, IMG submission 203133) | Marine microbial communities from water near the shore, Antarctic Ocean - #179 | ecosystem: Environmental > Aquatic > Marine > Unclassified | place: Southern Ocean | collected 2014-07-25 | reverse complement strand
GTAACTTAGATATTGCTTCCACATTGGTTGGTCCAGATTATATTGTGCCTCCAGAGCTTTTAAAACCTCAGGTGGCACTGCCTTGTCTGCATCGAACGGACCGCCAGGTGCGGAATGTACCAAAAAAAATGTCACAGTAATAACAACCAATAATACCGGTACCGCCTGCATTAAACGGCCTAGAGCAAATTTGAACATTATTTATCTACCTGCATGGTTACTGGTGACTCTCCGTCCAGATAGATATCCTTATAAGAAGCCTGATCGAGAAGATTGCTATCGTAGTTCTTAACCGAAGGGTCTATTAATCGTTTGGAAGCATAGATGTATATTGGTAGTACGGGCATAGCATCAAGAAGCATTTTTTCAGCTTTGGAAAAAATTGCTAAGCGCTCCTCATGAGATTTCATTGCCGGGGCGACCTCAAGAATAAGTCGGTCATATTCTTCGTTGCACCAACCTGTTCTGTTATTACCACCGCCACATAGGAACATATCAAGAAAGTTATTAGGATCAACGTAGTCGCCAATCCAACCGGCTCTGGACACCTGATATTGTCCTGCGCTTTCGCTTGCAAGATACACCTTCCATTCCTGATTAAGGAGCTGTATGTCTATATTGAGGTGCTTTTTCCACATTTGTTGGATGGCGACAGCAATTTTCTTATGTGCTTCATTTGTATTGTATAAAATTTCAATCGAGGGGAAATTTTCCCCATTTGGATACCCGGCATCGGCAAGAAGCTGTCTGGCCGCTTCAGGATCAAACCTGAATTCTTGGGGTGGCTGGTAGCTTATAGTTCCTGGAGGTGTTATCGCATAGGCAGGGGTCTCGCCGGCTTTTACGATATTCCTGGTGAGGCTTTCTCGGTCAATAGTCATTGCCAGTGCCCGTCGAACACGGCGATCGCTAAGATGAGGTGTATTAATGTTGACTCTGTAAAAATACACACCTAAATAAGGAGCTAAGTGCAGTGCCGGACTCTTGTTGGAGCGATAAACCTCAATCTTGTCGGCAGGAATGTCGTTTGTAACATGGAGCTGCCCCGCGCGAAACATTCGCTCCTCAGTCGTTGCATTCTCTGTTGGGTAGAAAACTATTCTATTAAGTTTTACGTTTTCCATGTCCCAATAGAGTGGATTTTTTTCTACTACAATTCGTCGGTTGATCTTCCAGTCCACGAGAAGAAAGGGGCCATTCCCAATTAGATTCCCCTCATAAGTCCATCGTGTACCCCGTTCATCGGCTGCACCGAATTTTTCAATAGTAGCCTGATGAACTGGAAACAAACTGTAGTGATCAAGCAACTGTAAAAAATAGGGTGTCGGATTTCCTAGAGTGATCTGTAGGGTGTAATCATCAAGTGCTTTGACGCCCACTTCATCGAAACTTTCAATCTCTCCCTCGTAATATTGCTGGGCGTTCTTAATAGGAAATAACATGTAAGCGTAAAGGTTACCTAATGCGGGCTGAAGTGCCCGCCACCACGACCAGACATAGTCATTTGCCGTGTGCGGGTCACCGTTGGACCAAAGCGCATTTTTACGGATGTGAAAGGTGTAGACTTTAAGATCATCACTAACCTCCCAGGATTCAGCAACGGCGGGTATTGGCATCAGTGTCTTACGGTCTTTGCCGACAAGCCCCTCCATAACAGATGTAATAATGTGGTGCTCAGGCACGCCAGTGGCTATTTGAGGGTCAAGGCTTTGAGGTTCGGTCCCGTTACCCCAGTGGAGAGTACCGGTACGATTACCACTAGATACATTATTCTCAGAGGTCCCGCAGCTCGTCAATACTACTAATATTCCCAAAAGAGCCGCGCCCTTAGAAATGGCTGATGACGCTAGTGTTATTGAGTCGGAGAATCTTAGGTAAACATTGTGGCTATAACGCATCTAAATAAGACCTTTGGTAAAGTTTGCTGCGGTTAAGTTGAACTGGAGTGTAGACAAGCACGAGGTATATGTGAAGAACAATATGAGTCTTTCCTACGTTCGTCACATCGAGCGGTATTAAAACTGATTTAGCGGAGGTTTTTAATCGATAATCTGTTGCACTTCCCTCACAAACCTCGGATAATCCAGCGTTTCGACTCAATGGTGACCCTCTTTGGTCCCCTCGCAACAGCCAGCTATGAACTCCGCCAGGCCCGGAAGGGAGCAACGGTAGTGGTTACGCTGTGTGCCGAGGTGTGGCTACTGAGGGTCATCGCCATTTTCTCTTTCAGCTCCGTGCATATCTGCCTATAATGGAGTTTTATCACAGATAAGAAGCTGACATGAGCTATCAAGTACTCGCCCGTAAGTGGCGTCCTAAATCCTTTTCCGAGACCGCTGGTCAAGAGCATGTACTACAGGCGTTGATTAACGCGCTGGATAATGACCGCCTTCATCATGCCTATCTTTTCACGGGAACTAGGGGCGTAGGTAAAACAACTATTGCTCGAATCTTGTCGAAATGTCTCAACTGTGAAAAAGGTGTCTCTTCGGTTCCTTGCGGCGAATGCAGCAGTTGTAACGAGATCGATGAGGGGCGGTTTATTGATTTGATTGAGGTCGACGCCGCTTCTCGCACGGGTGTCGATGACATGCGAGATCTTCTCGACAATGTTCAATATGCTCCGTCTCGAGGTCGTTACAAGATTTATCTGATTGATGAAGTGCATATGCTATCAAAGTCAAGTTTTGCAGCGCTCTTGAAGACTCTTGAAGAACCACCGCCCCATGTTAAATTTCTATTTGCTACTACAGATCCTCAGAAGTTACCGATCACGGTCCTATCTCGCTGTTTGCAGTTCAATTTAAAAAATCTCAGCCCAGCTCGAATCGCGGAGCATCTTCAATTTGTTCTTGGAGAAGAAAAGGTCCCCTTTGATGAGGGGGGCATTTGGGCTATAGGCCGGGCAGCCGACGGCAGTATGCGAGATGCATTAAGTTTAACGGATCAGGCCATAGGCCATGGCGGCGGTAACATTAATGAGGCTGACGTTAGTGCCATGCTGGGGACGATCGAGCGCCGGTTTGTAGTCAACATTTGTCAAGCTTTGGCGAGTCAAAGTGGTGTTGCACTGCTGGCCTCCATCGCGGAAATGGCTGAGCAATCGCCCGATTATGAGGCTGCGATGGCCGATATTCTGTCGATTTGGCATCAAGTAGCTATATTGCAAACTGTTCCGGAAGCACTCGACAAGGGGCTAAGTCATTTTGTTGAATTGGTCGCCTTGGCTGATACCGTGTCCCGTGAAGACGTTCAGCTCTTTTATCAGATTTGCCTTTTAGGCCGTAAAGATCTGTATATGGCACCGGATCAGCGGTCTGGTTTTGAGATGACGATGCTGCGCGCTCTCGCCTTCAGGCCCGCGACCAGTGGCAGACCAGTCGTTATTAGTTCGCCCCCACCAGAGGTAGTCCCCCCTGTAAAAAAGTTTGATGCCACTGACGTATCGGTGGCCTCCACTCAGCCAGCCCAGCCCGTAATTAACAATGACAAAGGTGTTAATGAGAGGCCGGGTGAAGTACTGGAGATTCAAGAAAATGAGAAAGAATCAAGCGAGGAACATGAAGCTTCTTCGCTCGTGCCATCAGAAGACCCCGAGTTAGTTGTGAGTATTATGCTTGATGACTTTACCTCTGAGAACTGGATAGATGTCAGACGTCAGTTAACCATAGGGGCCTCATTAGGTGAGATAGCTAGTCACTGTCTATATCAATCACGACAAGATAATGAGCTAATTTTTGTGATCGACGATCAGGAAAACAGTCTCTATGACAGCAGTCATCAATTGGCTTTAGGTGTCGCTCTTACTGAGTATTTTGGCCAAGAGGTAACGGTGTCTATTAGCTCTGGCTTGGCTGAGACTGAGACGCCGCGGGCCGTAGATCGGCGAGAAACGGCAGAGCGTCATGCTGAGGCCGTAGATATGTTGAATGAGGACCCCGACGTAAAACGATTTAAACAACTTTTTGATGGTGTGCTTGATGAGCGCTCTGTCCAACCGATAGATTGAGGATATTATGGATATCAATAATTTAATGAAGCAGGCGCAGGAAATGCAGGAGAAGATGGCCGAACTTCAAAATCAGGCTGCTAACACAGAAGTAACTGGAGAATCTGGTGCTGGGATGGTTCAAGTTGTAATGACCGGTCGACACGACGTTCGTAAAGTTACTGTAGACCCATCGTTGATGTCTGAGGATAAAGAGTTACTTGAAGATCTTCTTGCTGCTGCGGTTAATGATGCGGTTCGCAAAGTAGAATCGAAAAGTAAGGCAGCGATGAGTTCTATGACCGGTGGTATGGATCTCCCTCCCGGGTTTAAAATGCCCTTTTAGGATTCTTAACGAGTGTGAGGAGATTTTGTGTACGGAAAATTAATTGATCAATTGATCGATGCGTTGCGTTGTTTGCCCGGTGTGGGCGCTAAATCTGCCCAGAGAATGGCGCTTCAATTACTCGAGCGTGACAAGCCTGGGGCCTCTCGGCTGTCTGAGATTATCGCTGAAGCGGTTGAGAAGATTGGTCGCTGCCAAGAGTGTAGAACATTAACCGAGCATAGCCTCTGTGATATCTGTAGTAATAAGGCCCGACTCTCCAGCCAGGTGTGTGTCGTGGAGAATCCTGCTGACTTGTATGCTATCGAGAGTGCAGGGGGTTATCGGGGGAAATATTTCGTCCTTTTAGGCCATTTGTCTCCAATTGACGGTGTTGGGCCAGAGAAATTAGGCATTGATGACCTTATTGTTCGACTGAAGACTCAAGAGGTTAGCGAATTAATTCTAGCCACTAACTTAACAGTTGAAGGCGAGGCGACAGCACACTTCATTGCCGATAAGGCCAAAGCAATTGGTGTGACTGTTTCACGCATTGCCTATGGTGTGCCCATGGGCGGAGAGCTTGAATATGTTGATGGCGGGACATTGAATATGGCATTACAAAGTAGGAAGACCCTTTAGATGAGCATTTGGGTGGATAGTGACGAAAAACTAAATCAGATGCTAAATGCTCTGTCTGACCAGGATTTACTCGCGGTGGATACTGAGTTTATTCGGACCAACACCTTTTTCCCCAAAATTGCTTTAATCCAGATATCCGATGGAAAGGAGTGTTTCTTGGTGGATGTGCTTGCTGTTAGTCACTATGACGGCCTTAAACGGCTACTAGAAGACTCAGACAGAACCCTTATTTTTCATGCGTGTGCTGAAGATCTGGAAGTCTTAGAGCACGGACTGAATATAGTTCCGAAAAATATTTTCGACACACAAATCGCCGCAGGAATAGCTAATGTAGGCTATTCCATGGGCTATGCCCGGCTAGTTCAGCACTTATTTGACGTTGAGCTGGACAAACAGGAAACGCGCTCAGATTGGTTGGCAAGGCCTCTTACTGAGCGACAGATTGAATATGCAGCCTTGGATGTTGCGTACCTGCATGCTATGCATGAAATATTGGATAAAATGTTGACTGATCAAGCCCGTCAGCTTTGGTTTGAGGAGGAAAGGGCCGCGGTGTATGCCTTGGTCTCCGATCGCAAAAATACTCAAAATTATCATCGAAAGCTCAAAGGGGCCTGGAGGCTAAATAGTGACTCGCTCACCGTCTTAAAAAGGCTATGTGATTGGCGCGAAACCACAGCTCGATCTTTAGATAAACCTCGATCACACGTTGTGAAAGATAATTCGCTACTGGAAATTGCTAAGCGTATGCCGGCTTTGGTAGCCGAGCTTTACGGTATTGACGACCTCTACGGAGGGACTATAAAGCGCCATGGTAGTGCTTTGCTAAGTGAGGTGGCGGCAGCGGTGCAAGATGAACCTTTGCCGCGGCTTCCTGAACCATTATCAAAGTCAGTTAGTGCCGTAATGAAAACGATGCGTGTCGCTCTTACAGGCTTAGCTGAGGGGATTGAACTTCCACAAGAGTTTCTATCAAATAAAAAGGAGTTGGAATCTATAGTGCGCAGCGCAAGTCAGGGCAACTGTGTGTGGCCGCAACGGTTGAATCATGGTTGGCGCGGGGGGTTAGTAAAACCAGCGCTTGAAGGCGTTTTAGCAGAAGTGAAATTCTGATGAGCCCCCAATCCATAAAATTGCTTTGTGATATCTATAAGGGTGATAAGAAAGAGGGCATGTATGTCTATGTGGACAAAAAAGACGGCTTAAGCCATGTTCCAGATGTCTTGCTGAAGCGTTTTGGCAATCCAGCGCTAGTGACGACCATGCTACTAACCCCAGTCAAAAAACTAGCTCGAGCTGACGCAGAACAGGTACTAGCTGATATCAATCGTCAGGGTTTCTATCTGCAAATGCCGCCAACATTCGAAGCCTTAGATTCTGCTTTTACAGAGAATTCCAAACTACCAAGAAGCCAATAAATGGATAATTTTTGGCAGACTAAAACCCTCGAACAAATGGACTCTATAGAGTGGGAGGCCCTCTGTGATGGCTGCGCTAAGTGCTGCTTGGTTAAGCTAGAGGATCATGAGAGTGCCGAGATATTTCATACCAATGTGACTTGTGAACTACTCGATATAGACTCCTGTCAGTGCAGCAACTATTCAGGCAGGCACTCAGTTGTTAATGACTGTATCGCCCTTGACCAAAATAACATCCACGCATTAAGCTGGTTGCCAAAGAGCTGTTCTTATCGATTAATAGCTGACGGACAACCGCTTCCTGATTGGCATTATTTGATCAGCGGTAGTAAGCAGACAATACATGCCTATGGAGCATCGCTTCAAGGTTGGGTGGTATCTGAATTGGATGTTCGCGATGATGATATTCAAGATCATGTTATTAGATGGGTTGATTAGCTATGTACAACACTGAAAATTATCTCTGGGGATGGGTCGCTTATACATCCGGTGTTATGTGCCTATTATGGGTCGCCTGGTACCTGTTGCGAAATATTCGCTTTACGAGTCTGCGCCAGATCCTATTAATGGTTGCAGCTATATTCTTTTTAACGCCAGTGACCGCATACACTGACAACGCCTATTTGGCGCCAGCCTTTTTTGTTAGTCTCTATGAGGGTCTTATCTCCAATGGAGACCCAGGTTTCCAACGTGGTGCAGCACCAATTTTGGCTTTTACTCTATTTGGCCTAATTGGATACGGCTTGATCAGATTGGTACTTTGGCGGTTCAAAAAACCGCGCAGAGAAATCAGCAAGAATGAATGACCTAAAATCGACTTCGCTCAGCCGCCCAATAGCCTATCCCGCCTAAAAGGCTAAACCCACCGGCGATACTCATTATGGTCATAGGACCAATGACAAACTTAGTTGGAATACTGTTAATAAGTTCAGTGAATGGGAAAAAACTATAGGCTAAAGTGCAGCCAACAAAGGCACCAAGTAGTTCAATGGCAGCTTCCTTCCGAAAGGACACAGACTCGTGAAGATTTAGAAGTGTTAGCACACGCTTACCAAAGTGGCGATTACTTAGATAAGGCTCGCTGCTACGTGCCTGACTAAATAAGTTTTCAATATCAGTAGATTTTTTCATAGCTTACCCTCAGGTGTCCAACTTGCAAGGAGACCTCTCAGTGTTTTTTTGCCCCGATTTATCAGAGTTTTAACAGTCCCCAATGGAATCCCCATAATAGTTGTAATTTCTGCATGTGTTAATTGTCGGTGTAGATGTAAATGTATAGCCATTCGCTGGTTGGTGGGTAAAGATTTCATTGCTTCAGCCAGATCCCTATGAAGGTCTAATTCTGAGGTAGTTGACCCGTCTATCTGTTCAAGTTGGCTTGTTAAAAGCTCCTCGCTTGCACTGACTTCTCGATTGCGGGCCAGTCTAAAATGGCTCACCATCTGATTATAGGCTATCCGATAAATCCAACTGCTAAACTTAGCCGTGCCGTTGTAACTTTTTAATGACTTGAATAAAGGTTTCTTGAGCCAAATCATCTGCTAGGGCCTCATTCCATCCGGTCATTTGACGCAGAGAATAGCGCAAATCTGACTGATATCGCTCAACAAGAATGCCAAAAGAGTCGTGACAATTAGTTGTCACGACTCTATCGATGAGTGCCTGGTCCGTGGCTGATAACATTAGCGTTATTGGTTGTCCGTTTTTGTCTCGGTCCGATTGCTTAAAACCCAGATGACGACTCTCGCAACACCTATAAACAGAGGTATTAGAGCCACAGACGCTACACCCCAATCTATCAACAGTCCTAAGAACAAAAAAAGTCCCGCCCCTATTCCCATTAGCATGATGCCTCTCTCAAGATTACCAGAAGGCGCGCCCGTGGCTCCATGACCTATTAACACTTCTTCGGGTACCTCTTTACCAGCATCGATGAACTTTGCTATTAAGCTATCTCGTTGTCGTCGCTTCCGGTGCTTGTAATAGAGTATCAGTGCAATAATTATAAACGGCAGACCAAAAGTTGAGAGAATAGCAATGACAGCGAGCAAGACTTCACCTACACCAATATTATCGGCCTCTAGGTCAATTTCGACCCCGACCCCCGATTCAACCTGTTTTAGAGCCTCTATTATTTCTTGCTTCTCAGTATCATCAAGCTGGTCCCACTCAGTCTCAGCAAGTTTACTCAGGATTTCGGCGAGTGCAGAGATCTCTTCCTCGTCTGCTGACACCGATATAAAAACATGTTCATCAGAGGTCATTTTATGAATCATTTGATTCTTATCGTCAGAACCTAGTACTAGCTTTATTTTTTTGTCATTAAACTTTAAGGTGTGCTCTTCGATTTCTGTCGACTCATCAGCATAAACTGGTGACGTCAGCATGACTGATACCAGTCCGATGGGTAATAGGTACAGCGCGATTACCAGGATAAGAGATTTTAATAGACGCGTTTTCATTGGTTACTCCATATCTGTTGTGCAAAGCTTACTTGTTATTAGAGTGCTCTACGCTGCCTTCAAGCCATGTCTAAGAGTACTGTTGGGTCATGATTAATGCCATTTTTCCCTTATATGACGATTCGATTGGTAAATATAGATTCAAAACCCTTTATAGAATAGATTAAAATGTCCGGCTTACAACTAAATAACCTTGAAAGTGGATAAATGCTATGAAATTTACTGGTACTAAAAACTATGTAGCCACCGAAGAGCTTCAGATGGCCGTGAATGCGGCTGTGACCTTACAGCGGCCGCTCCTTATTAAAGGGGAGCCCGGAACAGGAAAGACACTGTTGGCTGAAGAAGTAGCCAAAGCGCTCGGCAAGCCTTTAATGGCGTGGCATATCAAGTCCACCACCAAAGCGCAACAAGGCCTGTATGAGTACGATGCGGTTTCTCGGTTGCGTGACTCTCAACTAGGCAGCGATAAAGTCCAAGATATCGGCAATTACATTAAAAAGGGCAAACTTTGGGAAGCTTTTACTGCTGATGAGCAGGTTGTTCTGCTGATTGATGAGATTGATAAAGCGGATATAGAATTTCCTAACGATTTATTACTTGAACTCGATCGTATGGAATTCCATGTCTATGAAACTGGCGAAACCGTTAAAGCTGTGAAGCGGCCGATTGTGATTATCACCAGCAACAATGAGAAAGAATTACCTGATGCATTTTTACGTCGTTGTTTTTTCCACTTTATTAACTTTCCTGACCGCATGACTATGCAGAGAATTGTTGATGTTCATTTCCCAAAAATTAAAAAGCAACTGGTTGATGATGCCATGGATATATTCTTTGACGTCAGAAAGATACCTGGCCTAAAGAAGAAACCATCGACTTCAGAGTTAGTAGATTGGTTGAAGCTCATCATGTCGGATGATATTCCAGAGGACATTTTAACTAATCGAGATCCCACTAAGGCGATTCCGCCGCTATATGGAGCCTTATTGAAAAATGAACAGGACGTTCATCTATTGGAGCGGCTTGCGTTTATGACCCGTCGTGAAGCTCGATAAATTTTAAACTATAAGATCTTAACCTATGCTAATTAACTTCTTTAATACGCTAAAAAAAGCTAACGTTCCTGTATCTATCAAGGAGCTTCTCGATCTTTTAGCGGCCATGGAGCAGAACCTTGCGTTCGGTTCTGTCGATGATTTTTATTTACTCGCACGGACATGCATGGTTAAAGATGAGAAATACTACGATCGTTTTGATCGCGCGTTTGGTGCTTATTTTAAAAATTTAGAGAATATTGAAGGTATTGTTGAAGCGTTGTTGCCGGAAGACTGGTTACGAAAAGAATTTGAAAAATACTTTACTGATGAAGAAAAAGCCAAAGTAGAGAGCCTCGGTGGTCTTGAAAAGCTCATAGAGGAGTTTAAGAAGCGTCTTGAAGAGCAAAAAGAAAGGCATGAAGGCGGCAATAAATGGGTTGGTACTAACGGAACATCACCCTTTGGGCACGGTGGTTATAACCCTGAAGGTATTCGTATTGGGGGTCCGGGCGGAAAGGGCACTGCGGTCAAAGTATGGGACGAGCGTCAATATCAAGACCTCGATGACTCTGTTCAAATAGGGACGCGAAATATCAAGGTTGCGTTGCGTCGGTTGAGGAAGTTTGCACGCGAGGGTTCAGCAGATCAGCTGGACTTAGATGACACTATTAGCTGTACAGCAAAAAATGCCGGTTATCTTGATATTAAAATGGTACCTGAGCGACATAACGCGGTGAAGGTACTTATCTTCTTTGACGTCGGTGGTTCTATGGACCCCTATGTAAAGCTCTGCGAAGAACTTTTTTCTGCGGCTAAGACCGAGTTTAAACATTTGGAATACTTTTACTTCCACAATTGCTTGTATGACTATGTATGGAAGGATAATCACCGCCGTCGAGAAGAACAAATCTCGACATTTGATCTGATCAATAAGTACTCGTCTGATTATAAGGTCATATTTGTAGGGGATGCCTCCATGGCACCTTATGAGGTGACCAGCGCGGGTGGTAGTGTGGAGTACAATAATGATGAGTCAGGTGCGATTTGGATGCAACGCATGGCTAAGACTTATGATAAGTTGGTCTGGCTAAACCCAGTGCAAGAGAAATATTGGGATTACACACCATCGATAACAATGCTAAAGGAATTAACTGAAGACAAAATGTTCCCGCTGACTCTCGGGGGGCTAGAGAAAGGCATGGCTCTTCTATCCCGTTAGCGGAGAGTACGTCGCGCGTTACTTTTGGAATATAATTAAATTACTGTGATCAAAAATGTTAATTAAATCAGCTGTAACCAACGCTCAAAAAAGAATGGGTATATCCACTGAGCAGCCGTCTCTGTCAGCGCAGTCAATACTGCAAATTTGGACTGAGGCAGTATCTGATTCGAGCTCTAGGCCCGCCTTCACCTGCTTGGGTCAAACGCTCAGCTATGGCGAGATAGACCAGTTGTCGCGGAGAGTCGCAAGTTACCTGCAGAAGCGTCTTAAGTTGCGGGCGGGCGATCGAATTGCAATTCAGCTCCCAAATCTCATCCAATATCCGGTGGTCGCTATTGCTGCTATGAAGCTTGGTTTGGTGATTGTTAATACGAATCCGATGTATTCGGTTAGAGAGCTAGTGCATCAGTTTAATGACGCAGGCGTTAAGGCCGTTATAGTCCTTGATCAGTTTTATGACGTACTCTCAGAGGCTGTGTCTCAAACCAGTGTTGAGCATGTCATTGTTACTCGTCCCCTAGATCTTATGCCCTCCTCAAGACGTGTATTACTCGGAGGATTAATGAGGTTGATGGGGAAGAGTCCTCGCATCAAAAATCCGGACGTTATTGATTTTAAAGATTTGATAGCCGGAGGCACCAGTTATAGTAACCACAGGGCCTCAGTGAATGATATTTGTGCTTTGCAATATACCGGAGGCACTACTGGGGCCTCTAAGGGGGTTATGCTGACTCAGTCAAGCCTGACCGCTAATATCGCGCAGGCATTAGATGTTATATCGGTTACAGCTGAGCCGTTGACATACAGCACCACCGTCTTACCTCTTCCTCTCTATCATATATATGCATTTTCACTGAGTATTGGCGTGCTGCCCGCTGTTCGAGGGCACTCGGTATTGATTCCTGACCCTCGTAATATTCCGCTATTTGTTAGTGCGATTAAGAAACTGGATATTCAGATATTTTGCGGTCTGAATTCCTTATTTGTGGGCCTATTAGAAAATAAAGACTTCTGTAGGCTGGATTTTGGAACTCTTAAAATAACGCTCTCTGGGGGGATGCCACTGATGAAGTCAGTAGCGGACCAATGGCAAGAAGTGACTGGCTGTATTATTAGTGAGGGCTATGGAATGACCGAGTCCTCTCCGATCATTTCGATGAACCCGCCTGGCTTTGAGCGAATAGGCACTGCTGGTATACCCATTCCAGGGACAGAAATTAAGGTGGTTAATGAGACCGGAGAAGAGCAACAGGTTGATGGTGTTGGCGAGCTATGCATCAAAGGCGAGCAGGTTATGGCTGGGTATTGGAATCAGCCTGAGCAAACAGCTGAGACAATTGTTGATGGCTGGTTACATACCGGAGACGTCGTTAGAGTTGATGATCAGGGATACATTACGATCGTGGACCGCCTCAAAGATATGATCATCGTGTCGGGTTTTAATGTTTACCCAAACGAACTGGAACAGGTATTAACCTCCCACCCAGATGTTTCTCAGTGTGCCGCGGTGGGTATTCCTGATGACAAGGCAGGTGAGCTAGTGAAGATGTTTGTCGTAAAATCTAAGTCTTCGTTGACTGAGTCCAAAGTGATTGAGTTTTGTAAAAAGCATATGGCAGGTTATAAGGTTCCTAAAGTGGTGGAATTCCGTGAAGAATTGCCGATGACCAATGTGGGGAAGGTTTTGCGCAAAGACCTCAAGGGTCACTAGGGAGGTAATGAACATAAAAAACCGGGCGCTAATGCCC
>Ga0308012_10001418_pt1 | contig 12846 bp, 6 predicted proteins | sample Neamet179_FD_203133 | JGI IMG/M metagenome (GOLD analysis project Ga0308012, IMG submission 203133) | Marine microbial communities from water near the shore, Antarctic Ocean - #179 | ecosystem: Environmental > Aquatic > Marine > Unclassified | place: Southern Ocean | collected 2014-07-25 | reverse complement strand
ACTCCGCAACTTTCGGCGCACGTGTTTCACGAGAACGAGGGAATGTATGTGCCGCTAAAAATATACCCGCAGCACCATCACGCAGTACAAAATGCGCTTCCGATTTTTCACATTCAAGTTCAGGTAACTGAACAGGATCTTCTTTAGGTGGCGCAGCTTCACCACTTGCTAAGAGTTTACGTGTGTTTTTACATTCTTCATTGGTACAATCAAAATACTTACCAAAACGGCCTGACTTTAATTCCATATCCGCTTCACAACGATCACACTCTAAAACAGGGCCGTCATAGCCTTTAATTTTAAATTCGCCCTTTTCAACTTGAATACCATCACAAACAGGGTTATTACCACAAACATGTAACTTACGTGTTTCGTCAATAAGGTAACTATCCATTGCCGTGCCACATTTATCACAACGGCGCATTGCCATCAGTGCTTCAGTTTCAGCATCTTCCGCTAATACGCTTACCGCTTCTTCACCCGCCGTTAAATTCATTGTTTTGGTACAGCGCTCTTTTGGTGGTAAGGCGTAACCAGAACACCCTAAAAACACACCCGTTTGCGCTGTACGAATACCCATTTTACGGTTACAAGTAGGACAATCTATATCGGTTAATACTGGTTCATTAGTTTGCATACCACCATCTTCTGATGGTTGATCAGCTTGTGATAGTTGTTTTTTGAAGTTTTTATAAAACTCGTCTAAAACACCTTTCCAATCAGCACTACCGCCAGCTATTTCATCGAGTTCTTGTTCCATGTTCGACGTAAATTCATAACTCATTAATTTTTCAAAGCTACCGGATAAACTGTTTGTAACAATTTCACCCATCTTTTCGGCATAGAAACGTTTCTTATCTAAACGTACATAGCCTCTATCTTGTATCGTTGAAATAATAGATGCGTAAGTTGAAGGTCTACCAATCGTACGTTTTTCTAATTCTTTCACTAAAGAGGCTTCACCAAAGCGTGCTATAGGTTTAGTAAAGTGCTGAGTAGGATCTAAATTATCTAACGTAAGTGCTTCGCCTACTTTCAGATCAGGCAGATGTTTATCATCACCCTTACTTAATTGTGGATGAACTTTAGTCCAACCATCAAATTGCATGACTCGCCCTTTCGCTTTTAAGTCATAATTTTCTGCACTAATCGTTAATGTACTAACTGTATAACGTGCTGCAGTCATTTGACACGCAACAAATTGACGCCAAATTAATTCATATAATTTTTTAGCATCGGCCTCAACACCTTCAATTAAAGCACCTAAAAGTTTAACGTTAGAAGGACGAATCGCTTCATGCGCTTCTTGAGCACCAGCCTTAGAACCGTACATTTTAGGAGCTTCTGGTAAGTAATTGTCACCAAAACTTTCACTAATATAACCACGACACATTTCAACCGCATCTTTACTTAAATTAGTAGAATCGGTACGCATATAAGTAATATGTCCCGCTTCATATAAACGCTGAGCTAAACCCATGGTACGTTTTACGCCATAGCCTAATTTAGTACTTGCCGCTTGTTGTAAGGTTGAAGTAATAAAAGGTGCTGACGGTGTACTTTTTGAAGGCTTATCTTCACGTTTACTTACAGCATAGTCAGCATTTTCAAGTACTGATAACGCTTTATCAATGTCAGCTTTACTCGTTGGTTTAAACGCTTTACCATTTTCGTGCGTAACATCTAGCGCTAAAACTTCACCTGTACTTGGGTGAGTATCTGCTGCTATTTCCCAAAACTCTTTTGGTTCAAACGCTTTAATTTCATGTTCACGTTCTACCACTAACTTAACCGCAACAGACTGAACTCGTCCAGCAGATAAACCTCGGGCTACCTTTTTCCACAATAATGGACTGACCATAAAGCCAACCACACGATCAAGAAAACGTCTTGCTTGCTGTGCATTAACGCCAGGCATACTCAATTCACCGGGTGTAGAAAACGCCTGTTGAATAGAAGACTCTGTAATTTCATTAAAAACAACACGACGAAATTTTTCATCTTCGCCACCAATAATTTCTTTTAAATGCCAAGCAATCGCCTCTCCCTCGCGATCCAAATCGGTTGCGAGATAAACAATATCTGCTTTTTCTGCAAGTTTTTTTAGTTCAGCAACGACTTTTTCTTTACCTGGCAGTATTTGATAATTAGCTTCCCAGTTTTTCTCTGGGTCAATACCCATACGATTAACTAAGGCCTGCTTATCACGTTTTGCTTTATATTTAGCTTTTGCCGCAGGTGCCATTTTTCGCACTTCGGCAGGTGATTTAACAGGAACCTTTTTACCGGTACTACTGTGCGGAAGATCACGTACGTGTCCAACACTCGACTTTACAATAAAGTCGCTACCTAAATATTTATTAATTGTTTTCGCTTTGGCTGGCGACTCGACAATAACCAATGATTTTGCCATAAAAATTTCTAATCCTTCAATAAAGACATTGATTGTCTTTTTATTCAAACGCCAATCGGGTTAATAAAGTGCGAGCGTAATTTATATAACCGAACTAACGATATAAAAATATCATATTTAACCTATGACTTAATGTACGATTTAGCATAGGGTCTAACATATTTGTCTGCATAACTATTTCTATATAACTATTATAGGTATATCTATAAATATACAAACTGACAAGTAATTATTTCACTTTGCAGGGAATGCGATTCATTCTATGACTTGCTCTAGTCATCATAAGTTTTATGACGGTACTGTCCGCTTAGTCACAATTTTACTACGTTTAGCGGCAATCATAATCGACTTTTCAATAAAACATAAGAGTATTTTGTTAAAAAAGTATAAATAATCAATGTCTATCGGTCGTAGACTCTATTGAATAAGCTAATAAATACACTAAAAGCGTGTAATGGTCGAATCTGTGGCCCATAAAATCTGTTATTCATGCGGGTAACGCTTGGAGTATACAATAAATAGCTAATTCGCTACTTATTCATCAATAAATCAATCGAAAACACATCAGAAAACACTTTCATTCAAAGAAATTAAAACCAGAAGAACGTTGAGTATTTAGCTCAAGTAACTCACTTTTATATACATCAAGTTTGTAGTCATATCAAAAAGGCTTACAACATAATTTATTCGACATAAGGGTTAAGTAAATAGCTGAGCAAAAATTATTTTAGTTATAAATAGCCTAAAAGTGTTATTTATCACTTTAACACTCAAAAAAGATAAATTTATTACGAAATATAAGAAGAGGTAAGGCCTCGTTAACTAACAATAATATTTATTCTTTATGGGGATCGCTCATCCAAGATAAGTAACTAAACTCACTTGTATTTTGATACTAACAGGTGTTAATAAGTTAATTAAAAAATACCGAAAGTAGAAGTAACTGCATACAGCATCCTAGTATTTTTATAAATTAAATTAAGCGAAATATTAACTGATAAATAACAAAAAAGGACCATTTATGACAAAATAATTTAAACTTTTTATCCATTTTAAAATTTAAGCTAGCGCAATATTATTTTTGTCAAAATAAAGAGGTATTTTATCTAATCAATTATTGTTAACCTTAATGTAATAAATTATTCATTACGTTGATAATAATTACACCACCTATAACTTATATTATTTATAACTTATATAACCTAGCCGAAATAAAAACACTCTATGACTATTGAAAATATCACTCTCCCCCCTGAAAAAAAAATGAGCTTAACTAGCCGTATTGTAATAGGTATGGTTACTGGAATTTTATTAGGAACCTTTTTACAATGGTTGATGCCAAATGGGTCTGATAAAGTTATTAACCTCTACCTATTTGATCTTTCAGTAAAAGGCTTTTTCGTTGAGGGTGTGTTGGAAGTATTAGGGCAAGTATTTATGGCCAGTTTACGTATGCTGGTCGTTCCCCTCGTTTTTGTCTCCTTAGTTTGTGGCGTATGTTCATTAAAAGATACCAGTAAACTGGGTCGTATAGGTGGTAAAGCTATCGCTTTGTATTTGGCTACTACGGCTATTGCGATTAGTTTTGCTATGTTTATTGCCTTAATAGTGGCACCAGGTGAAGGTGTTAATATGGTCGCTGAGAGTAGTTTTTCTAGTAAAGAAGCTCCTTCATTAGCACAAGTGATAATTCAGATGTTCCCCACCAACCCTTTCGCATCTTTCGCGCAAGGAAATATGTTACAAGTCATCGTTTTTGCATTACTTTTTGGTGTAGCTATCGCTCTTTCAGGAAAGTCAGGTGAACGTATAGCTACCTTTTTTGAAGATTTAAGTGTCGTTATTATGCGCCTAGTGACTATTTTAATGAATATTGCTCCTTTTGGCGTATTTGCATTATTAGCAACATTATTCACTACGGTGTCGCTCACCACTTTTGGTAATTTAATTGAATATTTTTTAGTCGTGTTTTTTGTTCTTATCACTCACGCCTTAGTTACTTATCCTGTTATTTTAAAATTACTTACGGGCTTAAATCCCTTAATATTTTTAAAGAAAATGCGTGACGCTACTATTTTTGCATTTTCTACTGCAAGTTCTAACGCAACGATTCCCGTTACTTTAGAAACAGCAACAAAAAAGATGGGAGTTAAAAACTCTATTGCTTCTTTTACTGTACCGTTAGGCGCTACTATTAATATGGATGGCACTGCTATTATGCAGGGTGTCGCGACTGTTTTTATAGCACAAGTTTTTACTCAAGATTTAACGCTAGCAGACTACTTAACCGTTATTCTTACTGCAACACTGGCTTCTATAGGCACCGCAGGTGTTCCGGGAGTTGGCTTGATTATGTTAGCTATGGTGTTAGAGCAAGTAGGGTTACCTGTTGAAGGTATTGCACTTATTATTGGTGTTGATAGATTACTTGATATGACACGTACAGCGGTTAACGTTACCGGTGATAGTATGGTAAGCCTTGTTGTCGCTAAAAGTGAAGACCAATTTGATCATGAAATGTATCAAGACCCACAAGCAGGACATAACATTGAAGAAATTGATTTTAAACATTTAAAATAAATTTCGTCTCGCTACCTGAATGTAGTTAAGTTTAAAAATAAAAATTGTATGATAAAAAAAGCCTTGTTGAATAAGTTCAACAAGGCTTTTTTTATTCGTTCTATCGGTTAATGTAATTTAGTACAATTATATTAACTAATAAGTTAGTACTAACTTATTAACTAGGGAAGATATTATTACGTTGTAATAATTTTCCTACAAAACTTTCAGCTGACAATGACGCGGCTTTAGAAAACTTTTCAGCAAAGCCTTTTTTAACTTCATACTTTATCGCAACAACTTTATGACTTTTACTTTTGCCTTGTAAGTAATCATCGCTGGTTTGAATACTGTCCACAAGACCTAATTCTAATGCTGTTGTACCAAACCAATGCTCACCCGTTGCTACTTTTAAAATATCTAAACTGGGTCTACGCTCACTCACAAAGTTTTTAAATAAAACGTGTGTTTCTTCAAGCTCTTCAATAAACTTTTCTTTACCTTTTTCAGTATTTTCACCAAACATAGTGACTGTGCGTTTAAATTCACCCGCCGTAAACTGTTCAAATTCAATATCGTGTTTTTTAAGTAATTTATTGAAATTGGGTACTTGAGCAATAACACCAATGGAGCCAACAATAGCAAAAGGGGCTGAAATGATATGGCTTGCTACACAAGCCATCATATAACCGCCACTGGCAGCAACTTTATCAACAGAGACTGTTAAAGGAATATTACGCTGACGAATACGGTCAAGTTGTGAAGACGCTAAACCATAGCCATGTACCATGCCACCGCCACTTTCTAAACGGATAAAAACCTCATCTTCAGGTTTTGCCACTGAAAGTACCGCTGTCACTTCTTCACGTAATGAGCTGACTTCTTTAGCATCAATACTACCGTTAAAATCTATAACAAACACATGTGCTTTATTCGTTTTTGTATCTTCACCTGCTTTAGCTGATTTTTTATCTGCCTTTGCCTGCTCTTTCGCTTTTTTCTTATCTGCTTTTTCTTTTTCTTTAAATTCATCTTCACTGAGTAATGCATGAATAATATCTTCTTCAGTATCATTAAATTGCTCAGATAAATCAGTAATATCAAGATCACCTTTTTTGTGTTGCTGTTTCATGGCAGCACCTGCAATCGCAATAACAATGGCAATAACAGCTAAAACAAAGGTTATTGCTTTTGCTAAAAACAAACCGTATTCGTATAAAAATTCCAAGAGAGCTCCTGAGGATAAGATAGTTAAATGTAGATAAAATAAGTGTAGTAATTCTACACTATTTTCATGTATTGAAAACAGTGTTTGAAAACAGTGTTTTCAAACATAGATTTTTATAAATAAAAAAGCCCTCAATTGAGGGCTTAATATAGATTGTACTTCAGTAAAATTTAATCAACCACTGCAGTATTAGTTACAGTGATTAATTGTCCCATTGCAGCAAAGAAACCTGCTACTTGCCCTTGCATTTCTTGGGTTGCTGCTGCATTACTTAACGCATCAGGCGCTCCATTACGAAGATTAGGTGTTAATATCGAAGCATGATGACCGTAAGTAAAACGAACAACACCAGAGCCTGTAGTTGTACTACTGATACCGGGTAAGTCCAGTAAAGAAATAGCACCTTCAGTACCGCTCATTGGACTCGTTGAAACAGTATTCGGTATTATTTGATCAGAGCAGTTATCTGTCACTAATATAGCTGAGCATTCCGTCACGCCATTACCTACTACTTCGATAAGGTGTGTTGGTGTTTCAGTAGCTTGCACAATACTCGCATAGTTAGCAGGGTCGCCAGCATCCGTAACCGTTTGTGCTGCAAAAGTAAATCGGCTAAAGACAGAATCTATACCTGCCTGTTGCTCAGCAGTTAGCGCACTATAAAAAGCTAAATAAGTGCCCTTTAATTCATCTGCACTCGCAGTAGAGTTACCGCTATCATCTAAAGGAAAGTTGTTATCAACCAATGCTTTAAAGTCATCTGAAGATGAATAAATTAAATTAGATTTAATAACATCGCCAAAAGCAGCTGACTCCATTAATAAATTTGCAAGCATAGTACCCGGCATAGCTTGTGAATGAGACGTAATTTTAAAAGCAGGGTCTATTGCAGGAGCAAGGGGCGCATTAGCGACAGCAACTAAATTAATACCTGTAATAGCGCCTAATGAGTGCCCTAAAAAATGAACTTGGCTCGTATCAATATTCGTCCCTACGACGGCATTTAACCCTAAGCGTAAACCTAAAGTATCACTGGTTGATTGTCGTAAATTATCACGTGTGGTGAGTAAGCTACCTAAGTTCATATAATGAGTAGGAGAAATAGTCGATGCATTTATATCATCAATACCGTCACCATTTACATCAAAACCACGACTACCATGCAATGGGTGATCAATCGCAACCGTTGCAAAACCAAAAGCCGATAAAATACCCGTTATAGCTAACATATCTTCTTTCTTAGAGCCGATACCATGTTGCATAATAACTACCGGCCAACCTGCATCAGGTTCCGCAGCCAAGGCAGATAAACCATAACTCGCTCGTACAGCATCAGTAGTGGCAGAAATAATTGGTGTAGTCATTTGTACATCAAGTACAGAAGGATCATTTATCGAAGGTATATCACTTGTACCCGTTGGTGCTGGGACAGGATTAAACTTCGTTAAATTACGCTCTGTATCTAATGCGATAACAGCGCTTAAATCACGTAAACCTACAGCAATACAAACCCCATCAGATTGAGATAAAGGGCCTTCAGGAATTGATTCCGGAGAAATAGCAGTTAAACCTGCTAACATAACGCCAGAGTCACATAAGGCTTTCCACCAGTCGGTTATTGGCGCTTGCGGATTAGCTTGCGTGGGTACACCTAAATAATAAGGCAGTGTTATAGAGCCTGTAAATAATTGAGCGGTAGAATACAATGCTGTTAAATTTTCAGTGAGCACGACACCTTCTGCAGAAAAAGCCTGAGCAACTGTCGCTCCGGTATTAGCTACTGAAATAAGGGGTGGTGTACCACCTTGGCTTAATGGCGCCGCTAACAAGCTTTTTACAGTAAACAATACATCTGTTGTTGATTGTGTCGTCATTGCAAAAGTATAAATTAAATTATCTTTATCAGCCCCTGCGTCAACAATAGCCGTTTCAAAACTATTAATGATACCTTGTAATAATAACTGACTGTCTGTGGCTAATGGGTTAGTCACTATATCTTGACGCACAAGATCATAAGTGATTGAAGCTGCAATAGCTTTACCATTGTTGTCTTTTAAATGATTAGTTAAAGCAACAACGTAGCTTGTTTTACCCTTTAACGGTTTTAAGGGCACAATAGCAATACTATTACCACTGGCCTTAGCAATAAAGTCGATACCAAAGGCTAACTCACTTACCACTTTACAAGCAAGTCCACGCGTAATAACACTACACTCCGCATCAGTTGCATCACCGCCCATTAAGGTTTCATAAACTTTAACGGATAAGGGATCAAAAACACTTATCGCATCTAAAGAAGTGCCATCAGGAAAGTCAATATCCAATACGAATGGATTAGTAGTAGACCAACCATCTAATGTACTTATAGCAACCGTTGGGTCACCAAAGTCAGTAGCATCTGCTACAGGTAAATTAAGGGTGCCATCTTTAGTACCCGAAAAGAGTAAGTCATTAGGTATTGATAAGCGCGGTTCATCAGCACCAGGATCAAAAACGATACGAGCACTTTCTATTATAGCCGTACCATTGGCCTCTACTTCTTTTTGTACATCTTCGATACTTTCGTTATTACAAGCACTTAAACCAAGAGCGCTTATAATCGCAATACTGAGAGCTAGCTTTTTCATGTAGAATTCCTCAATGTCTTAATTTTTATTGTGTATATTTATTAAAGTTATTTTACCTTGAGTATTTAATCTAAACCAAAAAGTTACGTTAAAATTAAATTAAAACTAATGTTTTAATAACTAATTAGACCAGTTAAAGTTAACTCAAGATGCCGTAACGCGCTAGTGATTTTTTAATTTTTCACATAATTATCTCATGTTACTTCACTTTTTTCTCGTCAATGAAAATGCCAACGCGTAGAATAGACAAGCAATTTTTCACTCACAGCAATAAGAAACTAAGATGTTCAATTATTCCACAAGCAACGCTGACTTAAGCAACAAAATTATTTTAATAACAGGTGCTGGTGCTGGTATTGGCCGTACTGCAGCACTCACATATGCCAGACTGGGTGCAACAGTAATCCTGTTAGGCAAAACAGTCAGTAAGCTTGAGGCTGTATACGATGAAATCGTTAAGCTTGGCCTACCAGAGCCTGCAATAATCCCTTTAGACTTAAAAGGTGCAAGCAAACAAAACTATATTGATATGTCGTCAACAATTGTAAGTCAATTTGGTCAACTAGACGGCGTATTGTTAAATGCTTCTGTACTAGGTGAACTAACCCCTTTTACACATATTCATGAGCAAGTGTTTAACGAAGTAATGCACGTGAATGTAACCGCACAATATTTATTAGCCCAAACATTAATACCCGCCTTATTATTAGCACCTAATGCTTCTTTAGTTTTTACTTCATCAAGTGTCGGTAGTGCAGGTCGAGCGTATTGGGGACCTTATAGCGTATCTAAATTCGCCACTGAAGGCATGATGCAAGTTATTGCTGATGAATATGAAACATCTAACCTGCGTACTAATGCAATAAATCCTGGTGCTACCAATACGAGTATGCGATCGACGGCTTTTCCTGCGGAAGATAAAAACGATATTGCTAACGCTGAAGATATAATGCCCTTATATGTTTATTTAATGTCTGATGACAGTATTTCAGTAAATGGAAAAACGTTAAAAGCTCAATAAAGCTCAAACATTAATAAGGCATTTAACAATCAAGTTATCTACACATTACTATTATTGCGATCAATATCACTACTATTAATTTTGTAATCTTGTTGTGCAAAGGTAAAACAAGTAATACTTAATAGAATTGGCCTAAGTATTCTAGCAGTATAAAGGCAAGCTTTATCGCTTGCCTTTATACTGTCAGGTTATTAGAAATTAGATGACGAATAAAAAAGTAATAATATATTAACGTAACTCTCTTCTTAATATTTTTCCAACATTAGTTTTAGGTAACTCTTTTCTAAATTCAACGAGTTTTGGTACTTTATAACTGGTGAGATATTCACGGCAATGTTTAATTAACTTCTCTTCATCTAAATCATCTGTTTTACTGACAACGAATATTTTGATAATTTCACCAGAGACTTCGTGTGGAATACCAATAGCAGCAGATTCGAGTACAGCATCATGCATAGAGAGAACTTCTTCAATTTCGTTAGGATAAACGTTAAAACCTGAAACGATAATCATATCTTTTTTACGATCAACAATAGTGAAATGACCTTTCTCATCCATAACCGCAATATCGCCAGTAGCAAACCACCCTTCTTTTAATACTTCATTAGTCGCATCTACGCTATTGTAATAACCTAGCATCACCTGAGGGCCTTTAACCCACATTTCACCTGACTCACCTAAGTCGGCTTCACTGCCATTTTCACGCATTATTTTAACATTGGTTGAAGGCGCAGGGAGTCCAATACTGCCATCATACTCAACGAGATTATAAGGACTAATTGTCACTAAAGGTGCACATTCGGTTAAACCATATCCCTCTAATAAGCGTGTACTTGTCACTTGTTGCCAACGCTCTGCAACAGGACGCTGTACTGCCATTCCGCCGCCTAATGACATTTTAAACGAACTAAAATCAAGCTCACTAAAGCCAGGTGTATTTAATAAGCCATTAAATAATGTATTTACCCCTGTAATAACGGTGAAGGGGTATTTAGATAATTCCTTAACAAAATTAGGCATATCACGCGGGTTGGTAATTAATAAATTGGTTCCCCCTAACGTAAAAAATGTTAGACAATTAGCCGTTAATGCAAAGATATGATAAAGCGGTAAAGCCGTTACAACTAGCTCTTCCCCCTCTTTTAACATGGGTCGAATAGCCGCTTTAGCTTGTAATAAGTTCGCTACCATATTGCGATGAGTAAGCATCGCACCTTTAGATGGACCTGTTGTACCCCCCGTGTATTGTAAGAAAGCTAAATCAGTTCCGCACAAATCAACAGGCAACAATGTTAACTTTAAACCTCTTGATAAAGCCGTATTAAAACGCACAGCCTGAGATAACTTAAACGCAGGAACCATTTTTTTAACGTATTTAACGACACAATTAACGACAGTGCCTTTAACAAAACCCAAACGGTCACCTAAAGAAGTCATAATGACATGCTTTACTGCAGTATTTTCAATGACCTGCTCAAGTGTTTGAGCAAAGTTTTCGATGATCAACATCGCCTTGGCATCAGAATTTTTTAACTGATGTTCAAGCTCACGAGCTGTATACAATGGATTGACATTCACAACCGTAAGCCCGGCCATTAAAGCACCAAATAATGCGATAGGGTACTGTAAGCAGTTAGGGACCATGATGGCGAATTTATCACCTTTTTGTAACCCTAAATCTTGTTGTAAATAAGCAGCAAAAGCGGTGGCTTGAATTGATAACTCTTTATATGAGATTGAAGCCCCCATATTAACAAAAGCCACTTTATCACTAAACTTCGTAGAATATTTCGTGAACATAGCCACAATAGATGGATACTTATCCGCATCTATTTCAAACGGAACATCACTAGGATAACTTTTCTCTAACCAAATTTTTTCCACAATGGCTTTCCTTAATAGGTAATTATGTTGCTCTTTATTTTAATCGTTATTTTAGCAACTTATTTTAATAACACTTATTTTATAACTATTACGTGAAACAACAGTTTTATCAAATTTTTTAACATTACGCCACAATTTTAAACGCTTGTTTGAATCCGATTAAAAAAATTATTCAGTAGAGATGATAGTGCTTTCGCTTGTTCCATATGCACATGGTGGCCACCCATTAATTTAATCGTTGTTAAATTATTAACAACAGAAGCGAAATTATCTAATCCTGTGGCAACCATTTTCATGCCTTTATCTCCATATATTAATAACAAAGGACATTTAATATCGCTAAATAACTGTTGTCCTTGCACTAAACTTAGTCGATAAGGTGAAATACTGCGTAATCTAGGATCTGAACGCCAACAATATAAAGTAACATCTTCATTCGACATTATCTTATTATCATCACGCTGTTGAGCCGAGGTTAATGAACGCTGTACAATTAATTTAGCGTGTTCAATGGTTAAATCTGATACCTGCATACGAGCTTTAACCGCTATATTTTCAGTAAATTTTCGTAAGGGTTTAACTGAACTAGTGGGTTTAATTAAGCGCTTCCGGCTCAACATACCTTCGCGTAACTGATGTGTTGTTTGCTCTACTGGCGTACAAATAAAGCCAAAAGAGTCAATTAATGTTAAGGACTTTACCTTTTCAGGAAAGGCTGCGGCAAATGCACTCGCAATCATTGCCCCCATTGAATGAGCTATAATATCAATAGCTTGCCAATTATTAAGTGAAAATAAAGCAACTAAATCACCAACATAATCAATAAAGTGATAATGAGCACCAACACTACGATGATCTGAATGACCGTGCCCCGGCCAATCAACTGCAATAATGCGTTTACCTGTTAATAAATTAGACGTTTGCATTAAAGGCAAAAAACTCGCCGCATTATCTAAATATCCATGTAAACATAATACGGGTTGGTGATTCTCGTCTCCGCAAGCAAGAGCAGCAAGAGTTAACCCTTCTAAATGATAACTTATATTATCAATTTCTCGCGTCTTTACCATAAAGTTAAACCTTCGCTTTAACCATAAGACTTTTTATTTGTTTT
>Ga0308012_10001414_pt1 | contig 12860 bp, 11 predicted proteins | sample Neamet179_FD_203133 | JGI IMG/M metagenome (GOLD analysis project Ga0308012, IMG submission 203133) | Marine microbial communities from water near the shore, Antarctic Ocean - #179 | ecosystem: Environmental > Aquatic > Marine > Unclassified | place: Southern Ocean | collected 2014-07-25 | reverse complement strand
AGTTACAGAAGAAGACGCACAGCAAATGCCTGAAGACACTCCTTGGGGCAAAACAGGTGTAAGTGAATCTACTGTAAGAAGCGATCCTAGAATTGTTAGGTATTTAGAAGAAAATCCAAATCCTAATGCTAAAGACTTAGCAAGATGGCTTTACAGACTTATACAACCCAGCACAGTCAAAGAAAGAGCTGATAGTTTTAGTAAAGCGCAGTTTGAGCTGCTAAAGCAAATTGGCAAAACCATTGGTAATGACATTAAAGTTAATTACATTACGCCTTTTAGTAAAGGTCCAGTCACTGAAGGTGTAAAAACTGCAAACGGTTGGTATAGCTTAGATGAACATGGCGAAGCTATTAATATTAAAAGCCCCGCTTTTGTTCACTCTGGCATTACGCCACAGCTGTTGTTACACGAACTCACGCACGCTGCGTTAGCTCAGGAAATAAACAATCCTTCTTCTACTAACTCAGTAGCCGCTGTGGCAGAACTTGAGCAAATATTAGCTGCGGTTAAGCAACACATTAAAGATAACGATATTAAAGGCTTTAACGCGCAAACAGCGAATGTACAAGAATTAGTTGCATACGGCATGACTAATCTAGAGTTCCAAGGGCTGCTTAAAGACGTTAATTTTGTAAGCACAGCCAACACTACAAAGTCTACTTTACGCAGTTTTATTGAAAATATAACCAAACTTATCTTTGGCGACAAAGCTACTGAATCAACTCAGAATGCAATGGGAAGTCTAATTGCAGACGTAGGTCTTTTATTTGAAGCTTCTCAAGCTAGGCCCTCTGAAACAGCCGGCGCTAAGCTTAAGTTGCGTATGGAACAAGACGCGCCTATCAGTTTCACAACAGGACAAGTCTATAATGGGCTAGGCTCTCAAGCTAACGCAGAGGTGCTCTCTCCTGTTCACGATAATCATTTACGCAGTGTATTAGATACTGTTGTTAACGTTGTATACGGTAATACAGGCGCTCTGAAGCCAATGGCTGAAAGAGCGGCACCTGCCACAGCAGAAGACGTATTTCTAACCTCTTTAAGCTCTGGCGTACTACCGTTTTCATCAACGCTTACTAATGAACTAAACATGACAGATCAAGAAGCTTTTGTTGCTGAATCTGTTGAGTTAGCCCTGCGAGACGCAACAAATAGACGGTCTACTTCTACTAATCGCAATGAGTTGCAGAAGCTGTTTAAGCAAGCTCGTAAAGAAATCACTGTTGAAAAGCTTTATGGCAATGATTGGGCATCGGCTTCACGAGAAAGTAAAATCCAAGCAGCTCGTATTCACGCCATCATATTTGATGTTAAACCGAGTACAACTGCTGAAGGCAGGTCAGATTATCTTAGCCAATTCGCTGCAGCTGCACTGACTTACCAGCCATTAAGGGAACAGCTAGGACTCATTCGTACACCAGTAGATAACGCTGTTTACTCTGAGCAGAATTTGCTTGGAGCTTTGACGTTATGGTTTAACCGAGTAATGGATAAGTTTGCCGCTATTATTACTAAGACGTATCAAGGGCAGTCGGTAGATCAACAGTTAATGCAGCTGGCTACTAACTTGGCAACGATAGAAGCTAAAGAAAAATCCAAAATACAACGCAGAAAGGAAAAGCCTCAAAACTTAATAGATCAAGCGTCTAATAAAATATCAGAAGGCGTTAAAGAAGGTATTTCTGCCGTTGCAAACTCGCGCATCCTTAAAGATAGCAGCTCAAATGTTGTAAAAGCTTTTGGCAATGTAGTGTCTACTGTTGCCGGGGAAAGAACTGAACAAGTAATGGATGCAATTAATAAAATTGCAGATAGAGATTCAAGTACAAGACTGGGAGCTTTGCGAGAAATTATCAACGAATTTCGCACTGGTCGCCCTGCTATGATTGTTCATGAAAACTTATTAGTAATGGAAAACTCTCGCCAGCAAGAACGACTTAGGCTCAAAATAGAATTAACTAATATTGTAGAAACTTCTTTTGGTAGTAAGTTAACTAAAGAACAGTCTGTAAGCCTAACTAAAGCTATTATAAAGACAGACGTTTCTGTTCTTGTTAATGATTTTACATTGGCTGAAATTGAACAATTACTTAGCAATGACCAAGTCTTAGAGCTTGCAATTACAGCGTTAGAAACAAAGCTTACAAGTAAACATGCAAATTACTACAAGGTACAAGCTGAGTACTTAGGGTATTACCAGGCCACTGGTAAATCCAAACCAGCAATCTTAATGATGAATGCGCATAACATTGCGTTTCTTTGGCACACTGAAGATAGGATCTCAAATGAAAGTGACCAAACCGCCAATGATGCAGTTGATGTTATAGACCAGTTAGCGACGTTGTACGCTCTTAGACATACAGACGGAGCTTATAAGAAAAGAGCCGCTAATTTAATGCGTGATGAAGCAGGACGCGGTAAAGGGATAAATGGTGTTGATTTCATATTAAAGATGCACGCTGCTCAAAAAGAAAAAGCTAAAGATAAATTGTTTGACGGCAAAGATGCTCTTATGCAAAAGGGCTACGTTAAAGAAATATATAACCCATATATCACAGTAGTAGCAACAAATGCGATTGAAGGCAAAAAGCTAGAAGCTGCTGGGTATAAGCAAGTAGGCTCTCAAGTACTTGGTAAAGATTCAACAGACTTTTCTGGTGAAAAAAGACTGTATAAAATAAGAGATAAAGGAATGTCACCAACTGTTAGCGGCATTCTTTCAAGAACAGCACTGCAAGCAAAAGGTGCAAAAGTAGTTGGAAACATTATTGACGAGGCTACTGGCGAAATTAACGTCAATAATCAAAAGTCTTTAAAAGCTATAGAGCTTAAAAAACGCCAAGCAGCTAGAAAAATGCTTGAGCCTGGTTATGCGTTTAGCAATAACGCAAAAATTCCTAATTCAATGGTTCCTGTGTTTAATGAAAAAGGTGAAGTAACTAGCTACAGATACTTAATGGAAGAGGCTTCTAAAGACAGTCTTCTTGAAAAAGATAATAGAGTAGAAGTAATAATAGGCGCTTCAGAAGCTGCTATTTATGACAAATTTAGTGGCGCAGAAATAGCTATAGCTGCCATAGATGCTACTAAAGCTCAGTATGACGCTGACTATCTGCAAAACACAGACGCGTATATTGATGTTAGTTCTAACAGTAATGATCCTGTAGTCAGAGAGCATTACCGACTTCTTCCTGCTGAGACTAAACGTTACATAAGAAAGACGTTTGGACGAAATGGTATGTACGTTAAAAACGAAATGTACAACATTACTATGGGATTTCGTAAGTTCAGCATAAGTGATGCCTTCCATAAACTGCCTGATGAACAATTATTTATAGAAAAGGTATTAGTAACCTCACTAGAAACTATCATAGGGAAAACAGCTGCGTTAAGAGTTATGCAAGCTGAAAACATTTGGCAAGAAATAGTGAAAGTAATTAAAGATAGCTACGTCATTAAAAGCTTGTTTACGCTGCTAGGTAATGAAGTAAGCAACGCTACTTTGCTTTATATGCAAGGTGTCCCTATGCAAGACATCATTAAGGGTAAAGTTGAAGCCATTCGTGCTACTAGTGCTTACAATAAAGATCGCCGTAAGTTCTATGAGCTGTCCACAAAAGTAGATAATGGCTATGTGACTGGAAACGTAGAAGCTGCTTACAGACAAGAAATGCTAGAACTGCAAGAACGTATGCGCACTAATCCAATAGCAGTGCTAGTAGACGCGGGCATGTATCAAACGCTAATAGAAGACGTTAAAACAGAAGACGATAGCTACTCTTACAAATCAAGGCTTAGCACGGTGGCTGACGAAAAGACTTCTATGGTTCCTGCCGTTGTCAAAAGAGCAGCAAATATTGCGTTTGTTACTCAAAGTACTGACCTGTACAAGGTGCTACATAGAGCTACTGTGTACTCTGACTTTACCTCAAGGTACGTAATGTTTAAGCATTTGACTGAACGAAGCAAAGATCCAGTATCACCTGAAGTGGCTATACGGAAAGCTCGCAAAGCATTTGTTAACTACGACACGCCAACTCATAAGTCATTGCAGTATCTTAACGACATGGGTTTGCTGTGGTTTACCAAGTACTACATAAGAATGCAGGGTGTCATATTAGAGCTTGTGCGAGATAACCCGCTTCGAGCAGTTGCTCTCTCAGGGTTTGACTACTATGCAGACATTACTGATATTTTGGATTCAAGCGCGTTGCAAAACTCGCCATTAAATTTTGGCACAGGCGCATTTGAACTTCAGGAAGGTTTAGAGAGCATAATCACGATCAACACTGCTCTATAAGAAATGGCCCCTATCGCTTTTAAGCGGGGCTAGTTCTTAGCAATTAGATATTAAAGCTAACTGATTTTAGTGGGTTTATATGAGAACCACTGCAGTACAAGGAACTGCTTTAAAGACGCATCAAGCTAAGCGTCTGTCTTGTCTTCAGTAAGAAATAAATACACAACTGTATAAATAGTGCCTGCAATAAATGCGATTACTATTATTGTGAGTATGATGCCTACTGCGGGTATCACTGCCAGTACGATAATGGCAATAAGAAACATGCCTAATAAAGTACCGACCATTGATATAAAGTGGTTGAAGAGCTTCTTCATGACCATCTACCCAAATAGTTTAGAGTCATCAGACTCTGGGGCAATATCGCTATCATCTGTTACTGATACGGGAACAACTTCTGTGATGCTAGTTAGGTTGGAAGTCCCAGGCTCTTCTATATCAACAGTAGTCTCGATACCGCTCTCGCCTCTCTTAGCTATAAAATTGATACTGCCAACGGGACGAGAGATACCCATTTTCTTAACGTAGTCACGAACGGCTATTTCAAGCTCGTTCTCTTTCATTGTGATTTGCATAAATCTCCTATGCGATTTGTTTAATGCTCGACATAAGACGAGCTGCTTGTTTGAATTCAGGTGTGGATAAGCCAGCGTAAATAGCGGCTACTGCGTCTGCCATATGCTCCGCAGTGCCTTCTACAACGGTTACTACACCTTTAGTTTTTTTAGTTGGCCACGGCGCTTCAGGATGATTACTGGTTGCCCAAGCAATCATCTGCTGTTTGGTGGCTTTGTTATCGCCTACTGAAATAAGTTTTACTTCGGTAGGTGTAACTTCAAAGAATGGTATGCCGGAAGCTCTGAGAGAGCCGAGTATCCCGCAACAAATGCCATAGCTGGCCATTGCGCGAGAACTCTGACTTCCTACAGGTACTTCAACAAAGATCGCATCAGCGCCTTGAACGGCGCTTAATGCTCTCTCTGCCAACTGAAGAGAAGCTTCTAGGTCTTTACTGTTTTGCCGAACCTGCTTACCTTTAGGTAAGGCAGGTTTGGTGACTGCGAGTTCAGTGATCTGAAGCCTTGCATTGTCTAAACAATAATTTCCTTTAGCTATTCCCCAGTTGCGTAGTGAAGGATCAAACCCTACTACTGTTAGCGCTGTCATTAAGTAGCAAAGAGGCTCTTAACAGGCTTAGCTGCAGGTGTACCTATAGCAGCAGCTGATTGAGCAGCTCCCCCTGGTACTCCTTTAACTTTATTTTGAGTTACGCCAGTAAACCTATCTTTCCACGACTCTCTATATGAAGCTTCAGTTGCTCCAGCTAATATTTCAGTTGTGGTAAGACCGTCAGCTGCCCTAAAGAATTTAGTGATTTCATTCTGCTCTTTAGTTTCGCCACTAGGTTGCCAATTTGCAGGTTGTCCCTCAGTTGCCATATTTTTTGGCTTATCAACAAGTTGCTTCACAATGCCAGCTAGTATTGGCTTATTAAGAAGCTCAGTTAATACAGGAACTGCAACAGGCAATTCTTCTTTAGCATCGAAATCATAGATTTTTACAAACTTTTCTTCCGATACCATATCGCCAATTGCTTTATCTACTGTGAGTTGGCAAAGGCTGTTGCCTATGTTGAAACCAGGCAGATAGCTTTTTTTGCCATCTTTCTCAAAGTACTTCTTTTGGCCTTTAGCTTTGCCAGAAGTAAGATATACAAGAGTTTTAAATTCTCTGTTATTTGCTTCTAGATTTAAGTGAATGTTTAAGGTTATAGCTCCACCTGAAGATTCACCTAAATAGGCTACTTTTACAAAACATGGGTATAGACCAGACTCAAGTATTCCTGAGTTTGAGCTTCCAACGTAATCCACTTCTGCTTCAATGACTTCGGATTCATCGGACTTAAGTTGTGATAGAGACATATGTCCCTCCTAATTAATAAAATTGTTTACGCCTTATCGACGCGGTTTTGTGCTGCTTGGTCTGAGTAACCGGATTCATAACGTGTTCGTAATTTAGCAACGTTGGTTTCCAGTATTTCTTGACGGCTAACACCAATAGCCTGACGGAATCCTTCAAGGTAAAACTCAATGTCACCGAGTTCTTCTACAAGGTTTTTTCTGTCTAAAGGCTTATCTAATAAAATGTGATCCACCAAAATTTCCATTACTTCAGCGGCCTCGCCTACAATGCCCATAGACATATGAGTGAGATCGCACTGAGTAGCGGTAAGTTGGGGCACATCGAGGTGACCTGCTTTAGCAGTAAGTTTGGCAGGCTTGTTGTATATGACCTGCTTCTTTACTGAGTCCACGTAATTACCTGTTCTTACTCCTTGTTTCAGAGCTTCTACTAATAACCATAAGCTTGGAGTGTCGAGCGACTGTGATATCTCTTCACCTGGCTTTGCCAGCTCTGCCACCATGGCTTCATAATATTTCTGCACAAATTTCTCCTTAACCTACAGCTGAAAGCGCATCTACTGTCGTAGCAGAATTACTGTAATAGTCTCGTAATCTAGTAAAAACTTGTTCTAAGTCGTTATCTATATAAAGTTCTGAACGATCCCATAAGCCAATAGCTGAGCGCATTTTTTGGCCAACTGTATCTTTGGTAACACGAGTGCAAAAGACGTATTTAAATCCGTCTTCTTTTTCTTCGTCTGTGATGTGCAGTAAGTTATTTTCTATTCCTTCTAACCTACCGATAGGTAACTGCTTAGTTGACAGGATCGTTGTAAAGTCAGCCTCTACACCGATCTTTCCTACGGCACCTTGAATAGGCACCCTAGATTCCATCATCATTGTCTGCTCGTTATGCACAACTTCTTCGTGAGCCATAATGGCGTAATCTTTTGATCCCGCTTTTATTGCGTGAATAAAGTTACGATAGAAATTGCCATAAGCACCCCATGCAGCTAATCCATCAACTGCGCCAGAAACGTATTGCCGGTGGTACATAGACATCAAAAAAGTGATGGTGTCTAAAACGGCACCGTCTATATCTTCCGATTCTTCTATTTCGTTAATAAACCCAAGTACTTGTTGAGCGTCTGGCACTTCAACATTGACTTTAAACTTGTCCGCAAAAGGCAAAGCCTTAAGGTCAGTGTTTAAGTACGCAAAGCGATCTTGGTTTTTCAAATTCATTAATGACGTAGACTTACCTGAACTAGGTCCGCCCATGATCAACACAATATGTTTATTGCTTGCCATATTTTTTCCTTTTGTTGTTTGTCGTGAAAATGTCCGGAGGACATCTTAAAAGTGAATTACCTAGCAGCTATTGCTTTGCCTGCCGTGACCATGACAGTAGTCATGATCTCTTCTTCCAGCAGGCTGTCAGGTAATTTGTCGTTAAGAGAATTAACTCTCTGCATTACATCGTCGTAGGCAAAGTTGCCATCAACAAGGATCATGGCAAACCTAAGTAACATGTTGTTACGGTTACCATCTCCTGTGTTGTTTATGATCCACCGTTCTAAGTTATCCATTCCTTGCTGGTCTAAAACAGTAGCTTTGAACTCTTCGTTCTTACTAGTTTTAGGAATGAATGGAAGTACGTCGAGCAAGTCACCATCTTGATAAAAATGATCTCCAGGATTTGATAGCCATTTTCTGGCGCGTTGTCCTGTAGCAACATCTACTTCAAAAGGTAACCAATTAAAGACATTGTTCATAAACTCTTTATAGTCTTTTGCGTCTAATGCTAATTCGTAATTGATTGGCAGCACTACGCGAAATCTATTGTCTGAGTCAGTGTGTCTTTTAGTGGTGTAAAAAAGTGCTTTGTAATCCTTAAGCATAAGTTGAGCTGTGCTTAGGTTTACGCCATGGTCTATATCCAACACAACAATGTTGAATCCCGATAAGGCATTGTCTTCTTTACGGTGTTCTAGGTCGAAATGATGATTACACCAGTGCATACCTTGTGCTCCAGTAAGCTTATGCAACTCAGTAAACTTACCTCTTTCACTTCGGTAGCCAGTGGCCATATCAGTGCTGTAACTAACAATGATGTTGTCTTCATCAGTCCTTTTTAGAGTTTCGCCTCTTATAAACTCTATGCCATCTTCATAAGATTTCTTAATAAGAATGTTATTCTGATAGCCGTAAGCAGTTGCTAAATGCAGCATCTCTTGTCTATAAGAGTTAGTGCCTTTATAAAAAGGCAAATCTTCTACTAAGTCTGCTTGAGTGACTGGGCGTTCTATATCAGCAATGTATTTAGCTAACTTTGCGTAAGACCGATCTCGTGAAAGCATTTCTTTAAATGCATCACCTGAGTCTTCTGCTAACTTAATAGCAGCGTAAGCATGTTCTTCTAGCACTTCTGGTGAGCCATCGTAAAATGCGTACGCACCGGCTAATTTCATTGATTTAAAATATCTGTGAGACATCTCATTCTTTCTCATCTCATCGTGCTCGCCTAGCTTGTCAGCTTGGGCTTCGCAATTAAGACGGTACTCAATAAAAATTAACGCTACATCTTTAGGTATAGTGATGTTTTTATGCATATGCACGGGATCAGCTAAGTCGCCTAGCCAATCAGACATAAGCTCTATAGATTGATCCTGACTTTGCGCAATCATTTCGTGATAAAGGTCTAGTGGAGTTTTTTCCGACTGCCTTAAGTGAAGACGGCAATAAGAGAAAAAACATCTTCTTGCCATTCCTTGAAGTAACAAGCTATAAAAAAGGTCTTCGGTAGCGCCACCGTCAAACAATTTAATAGGTACGCCAAACATAAGCATATTAGTTGGAGTTTTACCTTTGAACTCTTCATAGCGGGAAGCGTCTTTAGTGCTTTTGATTAGCTTTTTTCTTATTTTGCCTTGGTCAAATAATTCTAAATAAGCTGTATACAACTCCATGTTAGAAGCGATATTTGCGCCAATCTCATCAACAATTAAGCTAGCAGAACCTGAGTCTGCCATTATTAACTTGTCTCGTAATTGCTTGATAGCAGGAGCAGTACCAGAGTCAAAAATAAGTAACGGTGCGCCTAAAGTTGCAAACTCAGCCTGAACTTTATCGTGCTCTCGATCTGGATCAGTGCCATTACGCGCAGCAATTTTATTGGCTAACACTGGCAAGTTACGTTCAGCCATTACAGGCCAAACGTTATTTACAAAGTTGCTGTCAAATTGGTCTGTAACTCGTTCTTCGATAAAGGTAGTAGACTTACCTTTGCCAGCCCCTGAAGGAGCTAAGTTAACGGCGTACATGTTTACGGGTATCGTAGAACCATCTGCACTCTTAATACTGCAGCGCATTGCTGATGCGCTCATAGCTAAATAAAACGCTACTTGCATTCTAAAAAACGATGGGTCTTCATTGTTTACGTGCACACATAATTTTTTTACTAGGTTCTCGCTGGCCGGATGAAACTCCATCTGGTCAAATGATTTGATTGCCATAATTGTTACCTCTTATAATTTAAGGGTTCCGTCCATAAGGTATGTGTCTTTTTGAGTACAGACAGAAATAGCGGGACAGAATCTACAAGCGATTACTTCTCCTGGGACTTCTTTAACAAGTCCTCCACCACCATCTGTTGCAAGACGCGCATAAGCTTCAGCAGAGTTGTCAAAGTTCTTTGTGCTGCGTGAAGTCTTAGTAGGGTTTTTGTAATATTTGAACTGTGGCTCTTTGCGCCACAGTTCTTTATCCGTACATTGAGGAATGTCTTGTTCGTTGGAATCTTTGTATCTATCAAACATCTCAAGCTTTGACAGTACGTACTGCTCAGTGTCAGCTAAGCTCATCAATGGATAAGTCTTTTGCATAACAGGGTGAGCTGGGTAACCGCTATCTGAAGTTCGGTACTTGACCCAGTCTGTAAATAGAAACTGGATAGCCATATGATCTTCAGTAATGATGTCTTGGTTAAGCCATCGATAGATGCTGCCTTGGAGTTTGTAATCTTCAGACTTTGTATCGTTAACCCAAGTGAAAGTAGAAGTAGTCTTGAAGTCTTCAAGCCTGCCCTCAGCTACAAAGTCAAACTTGCCTGATATGGTTTTGCCACCAATGCTCTTAAACGAGCGGATCTCCATGTAGACCGGAATAGCATCAGACGCTAATGGTGGACTATCTTTTATCTTTACAGGATTGCCTGTAACTGGATCAGTGGTGTAACCGGGGTTTACTACTACTCTGTCTATAACGTTTTGTGAATGACCCAGCGATAACATCGCTTTCTTGTAGTGGCCTTGAGTCCAACTCTTTTCAACACTGTCATGTATAGCTGTGCCCATACGGGACTTAACAGTGTTCATGATCTCAATAACTCTATCTGGTGAGTCTTTAGGAATTCTTGCTGGTAATACTTGTTGTCTGATAGGGCGCATTAGCGCTGTAGCTGATACAACATCGGCAACGTAGTCGTAATGGTCAGTTGCGAGGTAGACAGCCAGCGACAAAGGCACCCTTGTTCCATTAGAAAAGGTCTGCATAGCATGGTCCTGAGTTACTTCGGGGGTACTGGAGCCTAAAGAGAATCAATAGGCTTTTCTGGGATTTACTAGTTGAGCAATCTGGCTTTGTTTATAGCCGGTTTGTTACCGAGTCAGACTCTAGGTACGGTACAGGAATCGATTTAATGGCTTTCCTCTTCGACGCCAACCAAATCGCTCAATTAATAATTCTTGATGTGTTTTGTTCACCGCAGCTGACGGAGGCAGCTTTATTAATACCCTTACTTTATATAGGGTTATTTATATAGATATCCCAATAATTAGATTGAATTACTGGGATATAAAAGATGTATATAGCCCGCCCCACAGAAGTAGGGCTTAGCTATATGTATCAATAGCTTAGATTAGCTGTTACAAAGTGTTTGTGGGGCGGTGATATCCACCTAAATGACTAATATATATAGACTATTTCGACTTAGAAAGACAGGCTTCGAACCTGGGTGTCGGGAGTTCGAATCTCTCTGGGCGGACCATTTTTAAAGGCCCCAACATCTTTTACTAAGGGGTTACCGCCCCACAAATGGGGCGCCGCCCCACAGATCAAGTCACCGCCCCACAAACAAGGGTGGGGTGCTCTATTAAAATAGTGCATTTTCACACGGCTTATTTGTTGGTAGGTATTACTGAAAACCCTTGTGCTGGTGTAGTAATTGACCCTTTACGGCGGTAGTGCTTTCGGGTAGTTGCAACGTTGGCATGTTGAAGTAACTTCTGAGCATCGATGTCAGAATCTATGTCACTACTTACCTTGGCACGAAGATCGTGCTCAGTAAAACTTTCTTGCAATGAGGTTAGTTTAAGTGCCTTTTGCATAGAACGATACCAAACAGACTGGAAGCTACTGGCGGGTTTCATTTTTGTAGGGACATAATAAGTGTTGCCTGTCCGGGTATGGAACAACCAGGGAGAAATCACTGAGGCAGCACGCTTTTTGTTACTGTTGGCGTAGTATTGTTGAACTGTGTCTAGTGCCTGGCGTACTGTTGTTGGATTACCGTCCACGTCATATAAGGGGAAACGCTGCTTCTTACCTGTCTTAATATTGACTGAGGTTAGATGGGTGTCACTAATGTCTTGCCTTCGGATCGTCAGCAGGTCTTGCTGGCGCAAACCTGTAACGCCCTTCAGCACTATATATACTACTAAGAAGGGGTTAACTGCCCTCGCCCACTCCTGAAGCTCCCAGTCTTCAACGTATCGATCTCGGCCAGGAAGCGAATACTTTTCTACTTTCTTGTTGGTCATAGGGTGGTCACTTATGACGCCCCACCTAATCGCCTTGGTAAACGCATGACTTAATACTTCATGATCTTGGTTGGCTTGCTTTTTTGAGCGAGTCCTAGCGATCATATCCTGGTACTCATAAACATCTTTAGGTGTAATACTTGCTACCAGATTGTCTCCAAGGGATGCCCTAAGCCTATCTAAGCTTGTGACCTTTAGCGCCTGTACCTGAATAGAGTGGGTAGGCACAATCTCCATACGATAGCGATCCAGTAGTTCTCTCATTAGGGTGACGCACTCCTCAATATCGTACAGTTTAGAGAACGTACGATATGCGTCAGATAGTGTGTTCCCTAGAACGATCTCTTTCTTGCCCTCATGTAAATGCCTTAAATGAGCCGGTATGCGGTAATAATAAGTGTTTTTACGGGTGCCGTATAAAGCAGGTCTAAAGCGCCAGTACTGAGGAAGCTGCTGGTTGTTACCTGATCGAGTGTTCTTTGGACGGATCATGCAAACTCCTAGATACGTTTAACGATGGTTTTTGGCAGTTTATTAGCAGTGTCCTCTTGTGTTTCTGTTCCGTCAAGCGTGGTTCTAGCTACAAACGGAGTTCCATCAGGCCTAACTTTAAACTCTATACCCATTTCCATGAGCGCAGTTAATTGGTTACTAGCTCGTGCATATCCCGTCACAAACGTTAATTCTTTTTTAGTTAATCCTATTATTTGCTGCATAGCAGTTCCTTTGATATGAGGCATAAACCTCAGAAAAATGTGAATGGTTTGGTTCTAATTGTGGGAATTCTTTTTTGTGGTGAAGATCGATGACAGAAGTGTGCGGTACAGGTTTAGG